>Ga0099364_10000220_pt1 | contig 94322 bp, 96 predicted proteins | sample TergutTh196P3_FD_73070 | JGI IMG/M metagenome (GOLD analysis project Ga0099364, IMG submission 73070) | Microcerotermes parvus P3 segment gut microbial communities from Pointe-Noire, Republic of the Congo - Th196 P3 | ecosystem: Host-associated > Arthropoda: Insects > Digestive system > Gut ...
AGCAAATATGAAATTCTTATTTGTCCCGTTTTATGTTTATGAAAAATATTTTGTAAGATAAATGCAATTCGAGAGTCTTATAGGCGAGGAGGTGAAAAAGTGACCGAGTTTGAACAGATATATAAGGCATATTTTAGCGATGTCTTTTTGTTCTTGATGAAACTATCCGGCAATGAAAGCGTAGCGGAAGAAATCACAAGCGAAACATTTTTCAAAGCTATGCGCTCCGTTGACAAGTTTCGCGGCGACTGCGATATTCGCGTTTGGCTGTGCCAGATTGCTAAAAACAGCTACTACTCTTTTTTGAAAAAGCAAAGCAATCTTGCGGATTTAGACAGTCTTGACGAATTAGCTATTCACCAACAAGCGGATAATGTTGAGGAAAAACTAATTGCCAAAGACCAAGCAATGCAAGTACACGCCCATATACATGATTTGGCTGAACCTTACAAAGAAGTGTTAATGCTTCGAGTATTCGGGGAATTGAATTTTAGTCAAATCGGACAGATTTTTGGTAAAACCGAAAATTGGGCTTGCGTCACTTATCACCGGGCACGAAACAAAATTAAGGAAAAAATGGAGGGCAGACAATGAAAAACGAGTGCAAAATCATACAAGACATTTTACCCTTGTATGTTGAGGATGTGGCAAGTGATGAAACTAAAGCATTTGTCGATGAACACCTTGCGGACTGCGAGGATTGCCGGAATATGCTCTACTGCATGAAGCAACCGCCGGAAATGTCCATAGGGCTGAGTGCCGCGCCTTTGATTCATTTGAAAAAAAAGCTGCTGAAAAAACGGATAGCGACCGTTTTGTTCACGGCTGCCGTTGTCCTGACCATCGCCATTACGGTGTTTGCGTTTCTGACTTCGCCGCAGTATGTGCCTTATTCGAGCGATGTGCTGACCTTATTCGATGAAGGCGGAATTGTGCTATGCACTTTTGACGACCAAGTTACGGGGTTCTACGTCAACCATTATATAAGCGAAGATGGAGCAACGGGCGTATTTAGCATAACCGCATGGAATACGATTTGGGATTTGCATTTCGTGAAGCAGAGCAAACAGAGCGTCGCTATCGTGTTGTCTGATGGAAGGCAATCATTCAAGCAAGCGGCAATATACTATCAAAACAACGACGGGACGGAGGATGTCTTGCTATTTGGTTCAGACCCGCATGGCTCGAACGGCATTATAACATTGCCCCGCCTTGTGTTAGGGTATTATTTAGTAGCGGCGGTATTGGCCTGTTTAGCCCTGTCGGCATCACTTATGATCTTCTCAAAAAAGCAAAGAGTAAAAATATGGATAGAAAGAATCTTGCTCTATCCAATTTCGTACATTCTTAGCCATTTCCTCGTAATGTGTGTTCAAGGGCTTTTCACGGTAACGTATTCCACAGAGCGGAATTTCTTGTTGATTTTGCTTGTTTCAACTATAGTTTATCTTGCCTGCCTATCTGGAACGCATCTATATCGGGCAAGAAAAGAAGGTAAAAGTGAATGATAAGGGGAATGTTTATGAGGTTGTCATGAAGATATATGGTTCGAAATGGGAAAATCTACTAGAGAAAAAGTGACAGAATTTCGAAAAAAGACATAAGCCGATGTAAGATATATAGAAGTATACATAAAACGATATACTTCTATATATCCTTTGTCGTTTAAAGTAACTGTAAATTCCTATATATTAATACATGGGTTAAATATTACTTTAATTTGCATTAACAATTACTTAAGTAATGCTCACTACAGCACACTCAACTCATCATGGAAAGTGCGGGAAATTACGTCTGCTTGCTGCTCAGGAGTCAGTTTAATAAAATTGACGGCGTAACCGGAAATGCGGATTGTGAGCTGGGGGTATTTTTCCGGATGCTCCTTGGCATCAATAAGGGTATCGCGGTTTAAAACATTAACGTTTAGGTGATGGCCGCCTTTATCGGCATAGGCATCCAATAATGAGACCAGATTATCCACTTGGGCATTACTTACGTTTGACATAGTTTTCTCCTTTTTGGTTTAGATTTCCAGCATCGTTGGGATGCTGCACGCCAGGGGCGTGCTTGAGCAATCTGCACACCCCTTTGTTTTAACATTCTTAAATTCATCAAGTTCTTCATTTATTTCGATGTTGACATGGCCGACTCCGCCGGAAAAGCCCTTGTCAAGCATTCTGACGATATCGTCAACCATTGCCGTATCTATTTCATTATTCATGTTTTAAGTCCATTTCTAAATCACCAGCAAAAATGACATCATCTTTGCCCAACGCTCCGGGAATGACGGTAAAGGTATTTGAGATACCGTCCATTGAATCTTTGTACGGAAGCTTTGAAACAGAGGTAAGTGACGCAATCGCCCCTTTCGTATCACGGCCGTGCATTGGGTTTGCACCCGGTGCAAACGGCTGGCCAGCTTTACGGCCGTCCGGGGTATTTCCGGTTGCTTTGCCGTAAACTACGTTTGAAGTAATCGTCAGAACTGACATCGTCGGGAAACCGTTACGGTAAGTGTGATGTCTTCTGATCATCGTCATGAATTGCTTAACCAAATCATGGGCGATACTGTCAACGCGGTCATCATCATTACCAAATTTTGGAAAATCACCAGTCGTTTCAAAGTCGATAATTAAACCGTCTTCATCGCGAATCGGCACGACCTTTGCGTATTTAATCGCTGATAATGAATCGGCTACGACCGACAGCCCTGCTATGCCTGTTGCAAAATAACGCAGGACATCACGGTCATGTAATGCCATCTGGGCTCTTTCATAGCAGTATTTGTCGTGCATATAGTGAATGATGTTTAGGGTATTGACATACACATCAGCCAGCCATTCCATCATATCGGTAAAAAGCACCATGACTTGGTCATAATCAAGAACATCGCCTTCATATTTGCGATAGCGCGGGCCGACCTGCTTACGGCTCTTTTCATCGATTCCGCCGTTTAAGGCATATAATAAGCATTTACCCAAGTTCGCCCTTGCCCCAAAGAACTGCATTTCTTTGCCGACACGCATGGCCGAAACACAACAGGCGATTGCATAATCGTCACCGTGGGTAACGCGCATTAGGTCGTCATTTTCATACTGGATCGAAGAAGTAAGGATTGACATCTTGGCACAGTATTTTTTGAAATTGTCAGGCAGCCTTGTTGACCAGAGGACGGTCATGTTGGGTTCGGGGGCAGCACCAAGGTTTGTCAAGGTGTGGAGGAAGCGGAAAGTTGACCGCGTCACCATGTGGCGGCCGTCAATGCCAACTCCGGCAAGCGATTCTGTTACCCAGACTGGATCGCCAGAAAAAAGGCTGTTGTATTCCGGGGTGCGGGCAAATTTGATAAGGCGGAGCTTCATAATGAAGTGATCGAAAAATTCTTGGATCTGCTCTTCGGTATAAGTTCCGTTCTTTAAGTCGCGTTCCGCATAAATATCAAGGAAAGTCGAAATCCGGCCGAGGCTCATTGCCGCGCCGTTTTGCTCTTTTACTGCTGACAGATATCCAAAATAAGTAAACTGGATTGCTTCTTTTATATTGGCAGCTGGCTGTGAAATGTCAATTCCGTAAGAAGCGGCCATTTGCTTCATATGGTTAAGCGCGACAATTTGCTCGCTTATTTCCTCACGCAAGCGGATTACGTCATCAGTCATAATGCGGCCAGTCGAGTTCTTCTGCTCTTGTTTGTCTTCAATCAGGCGGTCGATTCCATAAAGGGCAATGCGGCGGTAGTCGCCGATAATCCGGCCGCGTCCATAAGCGTCAGGAAGCCCGGTAATAACGTGCGAAGAACGGCAAGCGCGGATATCGTCATTGTAAGCGTCAAAGCAACCGGCATTATGGGTTTTGCGATGGGTTGAGAAAAATTCACTGATGGCGTGGTCAACCTCGTAACCATTATCCGAACAAGCTTTTTCTGCCATCCTGATTCCGCCGTAGGGCTGCATGGAACGCTTAAAAGGTTTATCCGTTTGGAAGCCAACAATGGTTTCCTTGGCTTTGTCAAGGTAACCCGGCCCATGTGAGACAATTGTTGAAGGTATTTGCGTATCCATATCAAGGACTCCGCCAGCTTCGCGTTCCTGCTTGCTTAGCGAAAGAACCTGCTCCCATAAGTCAAGCGTATCCTTGGTTGGACCGGCCATGAATGTATCATCGCCATCGTAGGGTTTGTAATTCTTCTGGATAAAGTCGCGGACGTTTATTTCACCGACCCATTTTCCGCCTAGAAAATCCTGCCATTGTGGTTTCATAGTATGCCTCCTTAGAATTTTATATGAAAATTAATAGATTCTGTGTGTTCTCTTTTATTATAAGTTAAATGGGGCATTAGGGTCAAGTAAACTAATGTACTTTTTCGAGTACAAAGTGAGGGCGGGAAAATGTGTGGTGGGGCTTTGGGCAAAACTTAAAAATAAAGGCGCAGGGTGAGGCTGCGCCTTTGCTTAAATAACTCATATACTAAGAGTTCTTCTTTTTCTTCTGTCCTCTGCCAATTGAACCAATGTTTTTTCTCCAGGAAATTCCTCAATAAATTTTTTATTATACACCTGTAACATCTTTTGGATTGTATTTACCATACGTTCTGCTTCCGCGCGATCAATCCCACAAATATCATTTCTTTCTAAATGAATGAGGAAATTGTCGAGATAGAGATACTGGCTGGCTAAAATGCGATGAATATGGCTTTTGCCATCTTCTTTCTTATTATACCGCCATCTATCTTTTATATTGTCAAGATCCTTTTCAGTTAGTTTAATTTGCTCTATGCAACTTTTAGAAGACTTATATATTTTACTCAATAACTTATTCAGATTATTATTATTTCTAACAGATAAAAGAGGGTATGATTCTCTATCTTCTTCGATTTCTGATTCTTTCACATATCGAGCCGAAAAATATTCGAAATCAGGCATACACATTGCGAAAGTGCGACCGGCCGGATTAAGCTTTACTTTTACTTTTTCAGCTTTTTCAAACTTTTCTGGGGTCATTTTCTTTTTATTTTCAAAATCCTTGCAGATATAGTCACGAATATTTTCATGCTTTTCAAATATATTTCCTCCTGGCACTTCAATATGCAGAGTACCAGTCCATAAAGTATCTTTGCCCAAAAAAAGATTTAAGTGCCACAGAATTTCTGAAAAAACTTCTGACTCCGAAATGGGAATGGATAAATCTTCCATTAACTTGATTGCGCTTATATATTCGAAATCATCTATGTCTTTTCTTTTATTTTTTTTAGATTTGTGTATATTGATTATTTTATTTTCTTCACTAATATTTGAGAGATATGTTAAGATTCTTCTTGTATATGAGCAAGAAGCTTTATCATTATGCATTGCATTAATATCCTCAAATCCGAATGTTTTGCTTTGCTCATCTATGTATCTGAATAATAACCCAATAATAAATCTTCTTAAAAGATAAGTATTTATGCCCCCTTTGTCACCAATGAGGGCGGAGTTCTTATTACACATCATATTAAAGAATCCAATTGGGTTATACCAATTATCGCCATACTCTATATCCTTTAGATCAGGATCTTCATAGAATCCTAAAAATCCTTTGACAAATCGCAATGCGATATGCCTTATTGAATTGTTATAGAAATTGTGAGCAAAATTGCAAAGACACCAAGGTTCTTTGGTTTTGTCCTTTAGTATATGTTGAAAGGCATATACCCCATCGCTTATTGCATATGTACCAGGAGTATCTTGTTCGATTATTTTTATTTTTTCAATTAGCTCTAACAAAGAAAAATAGTTCTTAGGGTCACCTGGATCCAGGAGCTTAGTGAAATAACAAATTTTTTTGTTTAATATCTCTTCACTATCAAACCATTCTGATATTTCGACATATTCCATATAATTTTTGTCATCATCTTGTAAATCGCTAGAGATAATTCCCAAAGTACATTCACGCATTGATAACATTATGGCGGCTGGAATATTCAAGGTTTTTTCTTCAAAATTATCGCTTTTAACTATGTTTTGCAGATGAAGCTGAAACGCCTTGGCACTCTCATTCATTAATTCTAGAATAATTTTAATAATAGATTCATCCACGCCAAACATAAGTTCTTCATGCTCGACATTTTTATACATTACTCTTTCAATATTATCTATTAACAGAACAAATTTTCTTTGTCGTTTTTGACTTTCAGTAATAGAAAGACAGAAAAATAACCTAAATAATAAGTCAGTCAAATACCTTAAAGACCTTTTTCTTTCACTGACATAAATTTCCCCATTTTTATCTGTTCCTATCTTATTCTTAATATACTCAGCTAATCTTAGCGATATTTCTGCAACTGTTCTGCACTCTAAATGACAGTTGCTAAGTTCCTCAAAAAATTTTTCGTTATCTGAATCGTCGCCACCATAATATTTCTTATAAGTTACAACAATACTTTCAATCTTCTTAACTAGTTTATCAAAAGATGGTTTCTTATATTCCCACCCATTGCTCAAATCATAAGTATGCTCGCATAAGCAATTACTTATATTTTCAACTAATATCAGCTCTAGTGCATCCAGCGCACAGAATGGATGTCTATCGATTATGTAATCATCATTTTTCAAGAATTTAATATTATTATGAGGCATTTCTTCAAAATCAGAATGAAAACAATGAAGATATGGAATATCATCTATGCCTTCACGCGTGTCTATTTCAGCTTTATTAATAAGCTTATGCACATAATTAGTTTTTCCGCTCCCTAAAGATCCAGTAATAATATACAAAGTTCTTGATAATGCACTATTCTTTTTATCACCCACAAAGCTTTTTTCAAATTCTTTGAGATTCCTTTTGCATCTTCGTATATAATTAACACTATATTTTAATGTCTCTTTTTCATCACTTGCACTTTCTCTAATTCTGTTAATAAAGTTTGGCACCATGAAAAAGGGTTCTGAATATACCTCTTTTAGATATGTCATTTTCCACTCATTGTGACTTTGCCCAGCAAATTCAAATAGTTCTTGTAATGACTCATAAGCATTTTGTCCCTCCATATTAAATGGCGAGGCCGTCATTAAATCAGATATAGTTTTTGAATTGATTTCTCTTGTCATTAGTTTCTCCTTTTTCAATTATCTTTTGTAAAAGCAGTTGCCTTATTAGCTTATCACACCCCTAACACCTTGTGTGAAAAATGTCCTAAAATGCAGAAATTTGACTTGAATGGGTGATTTTCATTCGTAACCCTTCAAGAATTATACATTTCGTCTCTTTATTATGCTGTCAGTCTATGAATTATGAGCCTACCAGAATTTAATAACGATATGATTTAGGTCCTGCAAACTAATTCTTTTTCATTTCTTCTAAAAACCCAAAATCAAGATGACAAAGCAGGTGAAGAATGCCTTTGGTAATGTGCAGACGTGTTTGAATGTGCTTTAAATTACCCGTTATCAGATAAGCGTTGACAGCTTTCGCAGTATTTTAAAAATAAGTAAACGTTTCTATTCTTCCGAATCATCTTTCGTCTCGTAAAAATACTCAATATCCCGCTTAACTTCGCCACTTGGCAACATCTTACGCCGCTCCAAACGCTCCTGTGCTTCCTCAAAGATTTCTTTTATTTTCTTCTCAAAGACAACTTTTGGCGGCATTGCAGTCCAGTATTCGGCAACAGCAATACCCTCTTTGTCAAGCTCCATAAGTTCAATTTGGTCACGACACGCTTCGGTGCAAAGAATTAAACCGATAGGCGGGTTTTCACCCTCCTGACGCTCAAAGCGGTTAAGCCATTTCAAATAGAACCTCATCTGCCCCGAATAAGACGGCTTAAACTCTCCTATTTTTAGTTCAACTGCAACAAGTCGTTTGAGTATTCGGTGATAAAACAGCAAATCAAGTGTAAAATCCGCCCCATCCATAGTCATTCGTTTTTGGCGTTTGACAAATGTAAACCCATGACCGAATTCAAGAATAAATGCTTCTAAATCCACAAGAATAGCTTTCTCTAAGTCGGCTTCAAGATAATTTTCTTTTAAACCGAGAACGTCAAGCAAATATGGGTCTTTGAACATATTTAAAGGAACAGCTGACGTTTTAGAGAGCTGAGTATCAGCAATTTCCTTGCGTTCAAAGGCTTTACGTGATATTTGGTTTCGCAACTCACGAACGCTCAGTAATCTTGAAGAAGCATCTTTGGCGTAATACATAAACGCTTCATCAGTTTTAAGTGGCAATAAAGCAATAAAATGCGACCAACTTAATTGTGAAGCCAATTCAGTTATCGTTTCAATATCGGGAAAACGATTAGCGAATTTGACCATTCTCGTAATGTTTGAATACTCGAAGCAGCTTCCGTGCTCTGCTTGTAATTCTTGTGACAATGTCACAAGAATTTGCTTTCCATACTCCGAGCGTTGCCCCTCAAGCAAAACAGATCCGATATATTTTCCGATTTCCCAAAACATCAAGATGATTTCTTGATTAGCTTTAGATTGAGCGCGGAACTTTCTGTTTTGAATAATCGAAGAAACACGCCTAAATACAGCCGATTCATCGATCTGGCTTTTTTTGCTTTACAAACTCCGGCTTATTCGGCGTACAATCTAAGTTATAGCAATGAAAGTTTCATTTCAGTAATATGTGCGGATGGTTTTGATTCAGTAAATCCAAGTTTTCTATATAGTGGCTTTCCACATTCAGTCGCAGAAAGATCAATATAAGATAAATCTTGTTGCCAAGTGGCATTCAGAGAATTGGAAGCGATAACGGCAAATAATACACTTGAAAATGTGATTATTTTGTCTTATAATTTATTATAATAATTAAAGAAAGGAGCGATTATGCAGGCACAAGCATATGAAGGATATTTGGAGAACGGCTTTTTTTATACAGCAGGGAAGAGAATTAGGCTTCCGGAAAGAAAAAATATGTTTATCACTATTCCCGAAGAATCTGGAAAAATATTTGAAGAATCTAGTAATGAACTTGGCCTTCGTTTGGATTGGCTGAGAAAATTGGAATCGGCAATTGAATTATCTTCTCAAGAGGATTTTCCGTTAATTACTCGCTCTTTAGAAATGCGGGATTGGGCAGCTTAAATCTCCTGCCACAATAAAGAGGGTAAACTTGAAAAACAATAAAAACATCTCCTATCGCAATGTAAAAATAACTGACCGCTTTTTTAGCGCATACCAAAGGCTGGCTGTTGAGGTGGTGATTCCGTATCAGGAAGCAATCCTAAATGATGAGGTCGAGGGGGCGGAAAAAAGCCATGTTTTTGCGAATTTCCAAATTGCGGCCCAAGAAAAAGAGGGGGCGTTTTATGGTTTTGTTTTTCAGGATAGCGACTTATATAAATGGCTTGAAGCCGTTAGCTATTCGCTTTACCTAAAACCTGATGACGCGCTTCTTGGACGCGCTGATAACGCTATCGCCTTGATTGGGCGGGCCCAGCAAGCTGACGGCTATATCAATACATATTTTACCATCAATGACCAATATGAGAAATTCGCCAACCTTAGGGAAGCCCATGAATTATACTGCGCTGGCCATATGATTGAAGCAGCTGTTTCCTATTATGAAGCAACCGGCAACCAAAATCTCCTTGCCATCGCACGGAAAAAGGCTGATTTAATCTACGACATATTCATTAACCAAAGCAAACCGGGCTACCCCGGCCATCAAGAGATCGAACTTGCTTTAATGCGGCTTTACCGGGTTTTTAATGAAGAAAAATATCTTCATCTTGCAAAGCATTTTATTGATGAGCGCGGTAAAAGCCCCTCGTATTTTGATGAGGAAAATGCCCGCCTTGACTGGTTCGTCTGGGGCAAATCAAATGGTGATAACCGCTATAACCAGTCCCATCTTCCGGTCAGGGAGCAGCGTGAAGCCGTTGGCCATGCCGTCAGGGCTGTTTATATGTATACCGCAATGGCAGATATTGCCAATGAAACAGGCGATGAGGAATTATATAAAGCCTGTGAAATTCTTTGGGCCAGTATTACGGATAGAAAAATGTATCTGACCGGGGCAATCGGCTCAACTTCGTTTAGCGAAGCTTTTACCTCTGATTATGATTTGCCCAATGATACAATTTACGGCGAAACCTGCGCTTCGATTGGATTAGCTTTTTTTGCTCAAAAAATGCTTAATATTAATCCGGATAGCAATTATGCTGATGTCATCGAGCGGGTTTTATATAACTCAATCCTTAGCGGAATGAGCCTTAGCGGCACAAATTTCTTTTATTGCAATCCGCTTGAGGCTGAACCTGGCGTATCAGGGGTAACTCACAGCTATTCGCACGTAAAACCCAGCCGCCCTAAGTGGTATGCCTGTGCCTGTTGCCCGCCGAATATTGCGCGATTCCTTACCTCGCTTGGTGATTATATTTGGGCGGAAAACGACAGCCAAATTTTTTCCCATCTCTTTATCGGGAGCATGATGGAATCACCTGCCAAAAATATCAAAATAGAGCTTGAAACTGATTATCCTTATCAAAGCAGCTTAAACTATCACTTTAGCGGCAGCGGTTTATTTGATTTTTGCATAAGAATGCCTGACTGGGCAAAGGATTTTAGTTTAACGCTAAACGGTGAGAGAATTGATATCTTAGCTTTCCAAAATGGCTATTTGAAGATTAGGCGCAAATGGGATGACGGTGATGTCATTATTGTTGATTTTCCGCTAAAAGTCCGCAAAATCTATGCTAATGACAAAGTCCGTGCCAATGCCGGAAAAGTCGCTTTCATGCGCGGACCGCTTGTTTACTGTGCCGAAGAGTGCGATAACGGCAAATTGCAAAATATTTTTATCCCCCGAAATTCTGAACCTGAGATTTTAGCTTTTGACCCCAATCTGCTAAACGGAGTTGTGCCATTATCAGCGCAAGCAATCAGGGCAAAGAGCGATGAAAAACTATACTCTGAAAACCCGCCCGCCGAATCCCTTATTACGGTCAAGCTAATCCCCTATTATGCTTGGGCAAACCGGAAAGAGGGACAGATGAGGGTCTGGTTTAACGAAAGGAACTGACAATATGAACCCAAAAAGACTAAACATTGCTTATATCGGTGGCGGCTCGCGCCAATGGGCATGGACATTTATGACCGATCTTGCGCTTGAGGCCGATCTAGGCGGAACTATCCGCCTGTATGACATCGACACAGCGGCAGCAAAGAATAACGACCTTATCGGCAACCGGATGTCAAATCTTCCCAGCACAAAAGGCAAATGGTTTTATGACACTTATCTTTCCCTTGAAGAAGCAGTTACTGGCGCGGACTTCGTTATTATCTCGATTATGCCGGGAACTTTTGAGCATATGTATTCAGACGTCCATACCCCGGAGCGGCTTGGCATTTATCAATCAGTCGGTGATACAACCGGGCCAGGGGGGATTATCCGTTCGCTAAGGACGATCCCCGCATTCGTAAAATTCGCCGCAGCTATCCGCGATTTTGCCCCGGAGGCTTGGGTCATCAATTATACGAACCCAATGAGTATCTGTCTTCGGACCCTATATCATGTTTTCCCCGAAATAAAAGCTTTTGGCTGCTGCCATGAGGTATTTGGGATGCAAAATCTGCTAGCCTTAATGGCCACCCGGAATTTAGGAATAGAAGTCTTACGCAAGGAAATCAAGATTAATGTCCTTGGCCTAAATCATTTTACTTGGTTTGACAGCGCGGCATTCGGTCTTGTGGATTTGATGGAGATGTACCGTGATTTTGTTGATGAATTTTATGAAACAGGCTTTGAAACTGACATAAGCAAGCTGCCTCATCGTTGTTTTTCCAGCAATAACCGGGTAAAATTTGACCTTTTCCGCCGTTATGGCCTAATCGCAGCTGCGGGCGACCGCCATCTTGCCGAGTTCATGCCGAAAGACAATTACCTAAAAGACCCGCAATCAATCGAAAAATGGGGCTTTTATCTTACTAGCGTAAACTGGCGGATTGAGGATTTGGCAAGAAGAAAAGCCAAAAGTGAACGTTTGGTTTCTCGTGAAGAAGCACTTGATATCACGCCATCAGGCGAAGAAGGTGTTTTGCTGATTAAAGCCTTATGCGGGCTTGGTGATGTGAAAAGCAATGTAAACCTGCCTAATACAGCGAATCAGATTGACAATTTTCCGGCGGAAACAGTCGTTGAAACAAATGCCATTTTTTCTAGAAATAATATCAGGCCACTTAATTCCGGAAAATTACCTGAAACGGTTTTTGCCCTGACTGAACCGCATATAATCAATCAAACAGAAGTCCTAAATGCCGGACTTAACTTTGACCGGGAAGCTGTTTACCGGGCCTTTAGGCGCGACCCACTCACTTGTCATTTAGCGGAAGCGGATCTTAAAGGGCTTGCTGATGAAATGATTAGAAAAGGGAGCATGGATTAATCATGGAAAATCTATCCCGGGAATTATTCCCCATTACGAAACGGCCCGAAAAGGTCTTGCAGTTTGGCGAAGGTGCTTTTCTTCGTGCCTTTGCCGACTATATTTTTGATGTCTTGATTGAAAAGGAATTATTTGACGGAAGCATAACGGTTGTCCAGCCGCTTCCAGAGGGGACTTTGCCTTTCCTTGCTTTACAAGATGGGCTTTACACCTTATTGGTCAAAGGCCTTAACAATGGCGGTGAGATAAACGAAAAACGGATTATTTCCTGTATCCAAAACTATATCAATCCTTATGAAGATTATGAAAGCTACCTGAATTGTGCAAGAAACCCTGTTCTTCGTTACATCATTTCCAATACCACCGAAGCCGGAATCAGATATGAAGAGGGAAACTTCCTTTCGCAAAAACCGCCGCAGTCTTTCCCCGGCAAAATTACCGCTTTCCTGTATGAACGATACAAACATTTTAATGGCGATATTGCGAAGGGCCTCGTTTTTTTGCCCTGTGAGCTTATCGAAAATAACGGCATGAATTTGCGTAAAATTATCCTTCTTTATGCCGATGAATGGGGGCTTGACAAGGCTTTTGGCGATTGGGTCGTTAAGGCAAATACTTTTTGTGATACCTTGGTTGACCGGATTACGACTGGTTTTCCCGCTAATGAAGCGCAAGAGATATATACGGAATTAGGTTATCATGATAAATTGCTGGACATCAGCGAACCTTTTTATTTTTGGGCAATTGAAGGCCCGGCTTGGCTTAAAGATGAGCTAAGATTTCACGAAGCAGGCCTTAATGTAATTATTACCGACGATATCTCACAATACAAAACCCGCAAGGTCAGGCTGCTAAATGGGGCCCACACCGCTTCCGTTCCGGCGGCTTTGCTGTGCGGCCTTAGTACTGTTGGTGAAATGATGGCTGATGAGGATCTTAATAAATATTTGCATAAAGCCCTTTTTGAAGAGCTGATTCCGTCATTTCCTATTCCCACCGATGAGCTTAAGGATTTTGCTTCCGCCGTCTTAGATCGCTTTGCCAACCCCTACGTCCGCCACGAGCTTAAAAGCATTATGCTTAATTCAGTTTCCAAATTTGAAGTGCGGGTTCTTCCGGCTATTTATGATTATTATTTTAAGTTTTCAAGTTTGCCAAAGCTGCTTACCTTTTCGCTGGCTGCTTTAATTACTTATTACCAAACCGAAGACGACAACGAAGCTTTAAAAGCACTCGATGAACTAATTAATAAAATGACCGAAACGGCCGGAGATTTTAAGGCCGAGGTCAAAAATTATCTTGACGAGATTTCACAAGCGGGAATCAGGGAAACTTTAAGGGAATATATATGAAAATTCATTCTGATGACAATGTCGCTATCGCGCTTTGTAAAATCGAAAAAGGCCAGCCGTTTTTTGGCGTAACTGCCGTTGATGAGATTATCACCGGACATAAAATGGCGCTTAAAAATTTTTCCCCGGGTGATGATGTCATAAAATATGGGCAGCCGATTGGAAAAGCCGTCAAAAATATCAAGGCTGGCGAGCATATTCATGTCCACAACCTAAAATCAAGTCTTAAAGTTAATGAAAAATACGAATACCACCCTGCCCAAATGCCCGCCCGCCAAAGGTTAGCCGGGACTTTCCCCGGATTTAGGCGAAGTGACGGAAAAGTTGGCATCCGCAATGAGATTTGGATAATTAATACTGTCGGCTGTGTTAATAGCATTTCTGAACGGTTGGTTTTAAAGGCCAAAGAACGTTTTGGCAAGGCAGTAGATGACATTATCGCAATCCGCCACCCATATGGCTGTTCCCAGTTAGGGAAAGACCATGAAAATACGCGGAAAATTTTGGCTGGATTAGCCAAACACCCCAATGCCGCCGGGGTTTTGGTCCTTGCCCTTGGCTGTGAAAACAATGCCCCCGGTGATTTTATGAAGCTGCTTGGCGATTATGATAAAGAGCGATACCGCTTAATCATTGCCCAAGAACACGAAGACGAAGAAGAAGCTGCCTTAGCAATGATAAGGGAACTTGTTAGCTATGCCGGGAAAACTAAGCGCGAAAAGGTGAGCCTTGAAAAGCTTGTTATTGGCATGAAATGCGGCGGTTCGGATGGCTTTTCCGGCATTACCGCCAATCCGCTCGCTGGCCAGATAAGTGACCTTTTGGCAGCGCATGGCGGAACGGCGATTTTGACCGAAACTCCGGAAATGTTCGGCGCGGAATCTATTTTGATGAACCGTTGTGAAACGCCGGAACTTTTTACAAAATTAGCCGCAATGGTTAATGGCTATAAAGAATATTTTACCCGCCACGGCCAGGCCGTTTATGAAAATCCTGCCCCCGGCAATAAAGACGGCGGCATTTCAACCCTTGAAGACAAATCGCTGGGCTGCATCCAGAAAGGCGGAAGCGGCCCGGTCAGGGATATCCTCGAATATGGCGAGGAAGCAAGGAAAAGCGGGATTAGCTTGCTTGATGGGCCGGGCAATGATTTAATTGCCATCACCGCCTTAGCTGCTGCCGGGGCGCAGATAATTCTTTTTTACGACCGGAAGGGGGACTCCGGCCGGGGCAGCCGTCCCGACCATCAAAATATCCTCCAATACTGGCTTGGCACAAAAAAAAGCCAACTGGATTGATTTTGATGCCGGAGCTTTGCTTCATGGCCAAACGATGGAACAATTAACCACGGATTTATGGCAGATGATTCTTTTGGTTACTGCGGGACAACTAAAAACCAAAAATGAAGAACACGGCTATCGCGAAACAGCAATTTTTAAAGATGGGGTAATAATGTAGGCAAATGATACGCATGATAAACCGAGAAGAATTAATTAAAAAACATAATCCGATTTTGACAGCAATCGAAACTAACTCGCCCCTCACCATTGGCAATGGCGAGTTTGCTTTTACTTGTGACATTACCGGATTGCAAACGCTTTATCATGAATACCAGCTTTTTCCCCTTTGCACTATGAGTGAGTGGGGCTGGGCAACAAAACCTAATGCGCTGGGTAAGGCCTATGCCTTTGATGACGTGGAAAAAACTTGCTATCACAAAAACGGCAGGACATACGAATATGCTGTTAATTGCTTTGAGGGAAATGAGGAAGCCTATCATTGGCTGCGCCATAATCCCCATCGGCGTAATCTTGCGCGAGTTGGCCTATTATGGGACGGACGTAAGATAAGCGGGGCAGAAATCACGAATATCCGGCAAGAGCTTGACTTATATACCGGGATTCTTTTTAGCCATTTTACTTTAAATGGCTTTTTAATCAAGATTAAGACTTGCTGCGCCAAAACTGCCGATGTGCTTGGTGTTTCGGTTTCGTCAAATGCTCCGGCCGGACGCTTATCGGTCATGGTCAGCTTGCCGGAAAGCTCCCACCGCAAAAATGCTTCTGATTGGACAAAAGCAAAACATTATCTGACCAGAGAAATAAGCAAGATAAATAACGGGTGTTATTCTATTAATTTATCCGGGAGTGAATTTGAATTTGCCTTGGCATTTTCGCCGGATAATGATAATACTAAAAATCGCGGCGAAGATAGCTTTGCCAAGGTCCGCTTTGACAGCATAAATGGCTGGGCGGCTTTTTGGCAAAAAGGCGGAATGGCTGACTTTTCAAAATGCAAAGACCCGCGGGCTAACGAGCTGGAGCGGCAGATGATATTGTCGCAATACCTAATTGCCGTGCAATGTACCGGAAACCAGCCGCCGCAAGAAACCGGGTTGTCAATTAATAGCTGGTACGGCAAATTTCATTTGGAAATGCACATTATCCACTCCGGGTGGCTGGCTTTATTTGGACACGCTGACTTGCTGGAAAAAAGCTTCGCGTGGTATTTTTCGATTCTGGCGAATGCCCGCCTAAATGCCAGGCAAAACGGCTACAAGGGGGCGCGTTGGCCAAAGATGGTTGGGCCGGAGGGGATTGACAGCCCCTCATATATTTCAACATTGCTCATCTGGCAGCAGCCTCATTTACTTTATCTGCTCGAATTGACCAAGTCAGTCAATAACGATGTTCCCGCCTTTATGCGCAAATACTGGCTGTTAGTCCGGGAAACTGCTGATTTTATGGTTGATTTTCTTCACTTTAATAAAGAAACCGGGCATTATGAACTTTCTGGGCCTCTTATTCCTGCCCAAGAGGAACACGCGCCAGAAAATGTGCTTAACCCGGTTTTTGAATTATGTTACTGGCATTTTGGCTTACGAATCGCGATCCGCTGGGCGGAAGAATTAGGCGAGGATTGCGCGTTGTGGCAGGAAGTACGCGGGAAATTAGCTAATCCGCCCATCATCGACGATCTATATCCTGCCCACGCCAATTGCCCTGATACTTTTACAAGCTTTAACCGTGACCACCCCTCAATGCTTTACGGATTTGGTTTTATCCCTTGCGATTTGATTGACAAAGATATCATGCTCCGGACAGCGGACTTAGCCTTAGAGGTCTGGGATCAAAAAAGCCTTTGGGGCTGGGATTTTGCCTTTATTGCGATGACTTATGCGCGTCTTGGCTGCCCGGATAAAGCAATTGAGATCCTGCTCACCGAAACCGACAAAAACTCATATGCAATCAGCGGCAATAATCTCCAGCGCGGCCGTGATGACCTTCCGCTTTATCTTCCCGGTAATGGCGCAAAACTGTTTGCCCTTTCCATGATGCTTAAAGGGTATGGGGAAACCAAGGGTTGCTGTGGATTCCCCGATAATGGGTTATGGGACGGCATTTTGGTTGAGGGGATTACTGGGCTTTTGGAGTGAAAATTGGTGAATTATGTCAAAAGCTGACAGTACTTAATCAAAGATACCGAAACAGTTCCTTGGCATCATCTTTCCTGACTGTTTCCTGGATATTTAAAACTTCAACCTTTACTTCTTTATTGCCGAAACGGATTGTAATCTGGTCGCCCATTTTGACCGTTGCTGACGCTTTGGCTGCTTTATCATTGATCATGACCCGCCCGGCATCGCAAGCTTCATTTGCGACCGTCCGGCGTTTAATCAAACGTGATACCTTAAGATATTTGTCTAAGCGCATTTACTTCTCTCTTCTTAAATAAAATTGAAAAAAAAGAGCCTGTCCATTAGGCAGGCTCTTTGCTTGCTTTAGATATTAGTTAACCATATCCTTTAAAGCTTTGCCGGCTTTGAACTTCGGTGCTTTTGAAGCGGGGATTTTCATTGTTGCGCCAGTTTGGGGATTGCGGCCTTCTCTTGCTGCTCTTTGGGTTACTTCAAAAGTACCAAAGCCAACGAGTTGAACCTTTCCGCCGTTTTTCAATTCTTCTGCCACAGCATCAAGAAAAGCTTTTAGTGCTTTTTCTGCTTCTTTTTTGGTCAAGTCAGCCTCTTCAGCAATTACTGCTAATAATTCAGTTTTGTTCATTTAGAACTTCCTCCTCTAAACATTGATTTTTAGGCTTTGTCCCTCTTTAGGAACATCTAAATATATATATATCCTCTTTTACAAGATTTGTCAAGGATATTTTGGTATTTTTTACGATTTTATCCGCTTTTTTCCAATAAATTTAAGAATTTAGTTATCTTCGCTCATATGTTCGGCTGTTTTAGGTGTATTTTGCCCTAAATAAGTCACGATCTCACCTTACTCACATAATCAACGAAAAGAAATTCCAATACCATAAAGCACCGGAAAACATTGTAAATAATACTACAGTCGTCAAATAATTCAGCTTGCTTTTTTTATCAATATCTTCAATACGTAAAGCGAAGATAGACCTAGCAATTGTAGCGACAGCCCAAACTAAAATGAAATAGTTTACCAAAATATTTACGATTGCTATTGGGGTAAAGAGCAGTAAAATAATGATGAGAATAATATTGTTTAGTGCAAATAGCAATCCACAAAGCAACAACATCCTTTTCATGCGATAAAAAGCTGTTGCAGGTTCATATTGTTTCACTACAAATTCTCTTTTTCTTATGCGAGCAATGAGCTTACGCAACCATAAAATAATTTTGCGGAAAATAGGTAGTGCCAAAAAATATATGGCACAAATTAATAAAAGCACAAGACTGGTTATTATAATCGGCATACTGCGTTCTAGTGGTGTTAAATCCCAGCCATTGCCACTCGATAACAATACCGGACTTCCATCTTCCATTATAAAATGAAGTTCGGGATGCCTCATAAGCATAGCGTAATTATTAGTTGAAATAATTTTAAATACATAAGGCTCAACTTGTGCATAAGTGGCCTCAAACCCTAACAATCCAATTTTTAGTGCTATGGTATTATCATCTATGGCTTTTACTGTGGTCAAAACCCCGGCAAGCAGATTTAAAGTTTCTAAAGGGGTGTTGTCTATATCTAAGCGGCCTTGGGCCAGGAACCTGCCTTCTATATCGGTTGCGCTTGGTAAATGCCCAATTGTCGGGTAATCGTTATCCATGCTATTGCCTAAGAGCAAATTCGCTGCGCCGTAAACCAAACTAAATTCATCCCCGGCATTAGCCAGTACAGCAAAGCCAAACCTTTCATCAGGTACAACGGCAAAATATAATGTGAAACCACCTGTATTGCCGGGGTGTCCGAATGCGTTAATATTGTCTGTTCCCCATTTCATAAACCCGTGGTTTGTTCCGCGTATTATGGACGATTCCAAGTAGCTTGGTGTAAACAAATTAGCCATGACCTCTGATGTTTCAAAAAGAGGCCCTGATTCTCCTTGTGGAGGCGTGAGGGCGATAATCCACCTGCCCAAATCTTCCGCTGTTCCAATAAGCCCCCCTGCGGGATAATCCGGAATCACGTTCCAGCCCCACTCAGTAAAATCACTTGAATGTCCCCTTGCCCGCTGTTGCAGAAGCTCATCATTGATAAACCAGTCAGGATAATAATCCGGCCAGTTGAAGGTATTTTTCATTCCGGCAGGGATTAATATGTTTTCTCTTTCATATTCTGAAAAACTCTGTCCCATAATATGCTCAACAGCAAAACCGGCTAACGCTGTGCCAAAATTAGAGTAAGCGGAAGCTGTTCCGGGCTTATATATTTGACTTGGCTGAATTTCCAGCAGCACATCTTTTAGTGACGCGCCATAATTTGATACTCCTTTAAGCGGCTGACCAAACCCAGCAGAATGATTCAACAAATCTCTCATTGTAAATGGCAATTCAAAAATAAAATCACTCGGCAAATAGGCATTAATATTAACATCTAAATCAATGATGCCTTGTTCTGCCAACTGCATTACCGCTACCCATGTTGATGTTTTACTAATTGAAGCAAATTCAAAAATAGTTGTAGCAGGGTTTATAGGCATACTATTGCTTACGTTTGCATAACCATATCCCCTTGAAAAAATAATTTCGCCGTCGTGTACAACCACTATTGCGGCTCCGGGAGTAGTTTCGCCAAGGTATCTGTTTACGAGTGCATCAATTTCGCTTTCAAGCTCCAAAATACTAATACCTGAGGGGGTATAAGCCGCATATGCAGTCATTGCGGGCATAAAAAAACACGTCATAATCAATGTAGTTAAGAGTATCATGTGTTTATGAAGTTTCAATTTCAATTCCTCCAAAACAGCTTTCACATCAATCCTCCAAGCTTTCTCTGTCCCACTTCTTATAAATCATATACCCAAAGAAAACACTTATTGCAAGTGCAATTATTCCCAGCGTTAATTGAACAGGCATACCCATAGCTTCATTAATTGCACTCCACGGCAAATACGCAGCAAGCAAATTATTGAGCATATGCGCAAGCACCGCTGTCCGCAGACTGTTTGTCCAAATAAATACCAAAGCAAAGAGCAAACCTAATACAGTTGTGCCGATAATCTGCCCCATACCTCCTGCACCGTGGCCAAGCCCAAACAGTATTGCAGGAAACGCAACAGCAAACCACAGCGGCAACCGCTTCAGCAAGCGCGTTGTTATCAGCCCGCGCATCAAGATTTCTTCTACCAATGGAGTAAAAATCACGATAAACATAATAGTATAGAATATATCTCCACTAACAGCAGTAGCGTATTCCTCGGCACCTTGCACCCAGCTTTGCGGGAATAAAACATCAGACAAAAGATTAAAGGCAATCAAGTTAAATATTGCAAAAACTGCGGCAAACACATATATCTGTTTTGAGACAGGATTCCACCGGATACGTGTCAGCAAGCTCATTCTCTTTATCTTGAAAATCATAAATATAATAACCAAGAACAATGCAAGCGATAACACATTCATCGTACTACTGTTGTCTTGCATAAGAGTTGACACCTGTCTAGCGAAAGCGTCATAATTCGTTGTCCTCATCTCGCTATAAGCGAAATAGCAGTAACCTTGATATGCCAACGGAACCAAAGCCTGTGATACTAATAAGACAATAAAGAAACCGAGTGAAGCCGCTATTGTCTTTAGGATATTTTCTTTCTTCATAAACAACCTCCAGTTAAATTTAATAAACGCCATAACATCGTATCGGCATTAGATTCATCGCTTTTAAGTATAGCAGGTAATTCTACTTGTGCGCGATGTTGTAATAACTGGGCTTGTTTATGTAACAATTGGCATATGCCAGATTGTGGTACTAATTGCATGGTGGTATTTAGCACCTTACAAATAAAGGAGAATCCCGACTATGAAAATATTCCCATCATAATTTATATCCATATGTCCGTCATATTTTTCTGTAGACTTGCGGATGTTTTTTAAGCCATGACCATGCCCGCCAACCTCTTTGCGCGTGGCGATAGCTTCTATTGCCCCGCTCATACCGGGTTCATAATGAACTTCGCCATCGAAAGTATTCTCCATAATTATAAAAAGGTTGCCATTAGTGGATTCAATACTAAGCTTTATTTTTTTATCTTCTGTCTTCGTCACGGCTTCCAGCGCATTATCCAAGAGATTGCCAAGTATGGTTACAACATCAGCCACCTCAATATTTAAAACAGGAGGTATGGACACATCTATATCCAGTTTAATGCCATCTCTTACTGCGTCTTTTAACTTGTAATTTATGATACTGTCAAAAGCTATGTTCCCGGTGTCGCTGTAATTTTCAACTGTCCCTATTTCGCCTAAAAGACTGCCGAGGTAATCCACGACTTCATCGAATTTGTTGTTTACAGCATAATCTCTTACCGTTGTCAGGTGGAGTTTCATGTCATGATGAATAGATTTCACCTTTTCTCCCGATTCTTTCATTAGTTGGCATTGGGCAAAATAATATTCTTTCTCTTGTGAGTGTAAAGCAGATTTTAGTTTGTCTTTGTAGGCTTTAGAAATGGTATCTTGGAAGTAGAAAGTAACGGCTATAATGACAAACGCTATGATACAGATAGCAGCCACAACAGGTTGCGGCAAATATGTTATGTATATATATTGAAATATTATTATCGTTACTGAAAATACAGGAACGAGCAGGAGTGAAATCCATGACACAGGTAAAGACATCGTGCTTTTTTTTATGTTTTTGAATTTCCGAAAGAATGACGCTATTACATAGTTAAGCAAAGCGCTGATTAAAATAAGAAGCATTATAGTATCAACATCATAAATGTCATTCCCATCCGGATAAAGACCAGCGACAACAACGAATATTCCTTGAACTATTTGTATGCACAAATAACTGCATACTGCCGCAACGAGCCGTTTTATCATGGATGACTTATAATTCATGGCAATAATAAAGTACGTTAATAATGCGAGCTGCATAAATAATGAATTAACTAAACCGCCAAGACAGAAAAAAACATAAAAAAGCAAATATGAGCCAACCGTGACTAACCGTGATGTTCTTCTCTCCTCTAAGAAAACACCCATAAATCGCTCAATAGTCAACATAATCACAAATGAATAGATTAGGTAGTACAAAAACCCAATCCCTAAAAAATCCATATTTTAAACCCTCCGCCTTTTAACTATCTCGTAATATCGTTCTCTTACCTCATTTTTCTTATGCTTGCTAATCGGCAATGCGTCCCGGCTGTTAAACAACAACACTTGATTAAACGTAAGAGCGGTTACATAATCATAATTGACCACATAAGAAGCGTGAATAAAAAGGAAATCGAACCGCTTTAGCTGTTCCTCATAAACCGCTTTGAGCGACCCATAAAATTCCTCTTTCCTGCCATTCGTAAGGTGCAGGATTACTTTTCTTTCATAGTTTTCAAGATAAATAATATCCTTTATCTGCACCTTGAAAATGTCATGCCCGATTTTGTATGTGAATACCTCCGACCAAAGCCCGGAAATTTTAAAATATTTTCTTACAACATTCTCAATTTTTTCATCTTTTAAAGGCTTTACAAGGAAATGCAAAGGCTGTATTTCAAATAACTGTAAGGCATAGCTTTTTTTCCACGAGATAAAAACGATTGAGGTAAGATGGTTTTGATGAACATCACGAATAAGCTGCCCGACTTCCACGCCGTTTATTTTGTTTTGCGCAAATTCAATATCAAGGAAAATTATATCGTAGTGCTTCCCTGTTTCTATTTCTTTGCACAGTTCTTCCCCGGTATAGAAAACATCAATTTCATGCTTGACGTTTAGATTATCAAATATATTTAACAGAGTGCGTTCCAATTCCGCGCATATTTTATTTTCATCGTCACATATGGCTATGAATACCATAATAATTGTCCCTCTTTAGCTTAAATCACCTCATCAAAATTATGGATAAAATTAAAACTCTTTTTGGTCTCATTGCTTCTCCTTTTTTAGTTATCTTCGCTCACAAATTCGCCTGTGTCCAACGTATTTTGCTCTAACGTACTGAAAGAATAAGTCACATCGTTAAGGTCATTATCGAGGTGAATCTGGTAGCTTTTGGTGACATACCCTTGGCGGCGCAAAGTAATTGTCCGGCTTCCCGGCACTTTTTCAAAATGGACCGGGGAAATTCCCATATAAACTCCGTCTTGGTAAACCTCAACATCTTGAGGTTCTTCAATATAAACCCGGTTGCTTCCTATTTCAATAGGCAAGCTGCCATTAGGGACATCGAAAATATTACTGCTGCTGTTGTTATCCGTATTTGCCCCGGCGTTATTTGCCCCAGCGGCATCCATCGTAACAGAAACACTTGCTATCTCTTGGCTGACCCTGATATGGATCATGACCGGATCATAGCCCGGTGCTTCACAAACCACTTGATAAAGCCCAAACTCTAGTTCAACAACGCCCCGGACATCAACCTCATCTCCATCAATATAAACCGTTGCATTAGCCGGGGAAACATTAAAAATCACTCTTCCTTTAAGCGGAGTTTCAACGGTAACATCACCTATATCAATTGCTGTTTCTTTATTCCGTTCAATTGTCACCCTCCTAGTGGTGTTAAAACCCCGCGCCAAGATATTGATATCAAAAGTACCCTCCGGCACAGTAAGGAGCATATTGTCGGTAATCCTTTGGATAATATGATTGTCTATCTCAATCCAGCCGCCAAGCGCGTGAAAATCATTAACCAGCTTTAGATAACCATGCCCCCTCTCAATGACAATGCTCCATATATCGCGGTCAACCCCCCGGATTGTGATGATGTCACGGGCAATGATATCCGCTGTGTCAATGCGGTTTCCGCCTGATGTAATCAAGGTGCTGTCATTAAGGCGATAGCTTTCCTCACCAATTAAAGCTATCCTTTGCCCATCGTCCAAGGTATATCTTGAGATGTTGTCAAAAGAAAAGGCTGCTTTTGATTTTTGTAAGCTGACCAGAGTTTTGCTATTCTTAAGGAAACAAACATCAACTATTTCGCCCGTTGAGATTTGGGCAATTGAAAGGGCTTGGCCAAATTTATCCAAGAAAATAGAAAGCTCATTATATAAAAGGGTATAAGAGCGGTTAAGCGCATAATTGATTAAGGTAATTGTTTTTGCTTCGGTGTCAACTTTCTCAACAATGGCTGTGTCCATTGAATCATAAGTACCGATGTAGGAAGCCGGGCTTTTAAAGTCAAAATCAAATAACTCTGGCGGCGGGGTACTGGTATTTGCGCAGCCGAATAAAAGGGCCGCGGTTAGTAGTATAATGAAGCTTTTGATGAGTTTTTTCATTGCGTTCATTATACATTACTTTATTTATTATGGCAACTTAAGCCAGCAAGTCACCGTTGTTCCAGCTCCTTTCTTGCTTTCCATTTCGATCCGGCCGCCATGGTACTCGGCAATATGCTTAACGATTGACAAACCAAGGCCAGTTCCGCCAGTCTTTTTTGAACGCGACTTGTCAACCCGGTAAAACCGCTCAAAAATCCGCCCATGGTGTTCTTCGGGTATTCCAATGCCAGTATCAGACACTATTACCTTGCACCACTTTGGCTCATTCGTGGGCTCACGCGCGGGCTCACGCGAAAGGATGACTGTCACTCTTCCGCCGCTTAAGTTATATTTGATCCCATTATCAATTAAATTATATAATAATTCTTCAATCATTCCGCTATTGGCAGTAATATTAAAGCTTTCGCCAATGATATTTATGTCAATATTGTCTATATCTTTTTGGTTTTCCTTAAAACTCTCAACTACTGTTTCCGTTAAAGCGTATAAATCAAATATTTCCGTTTCGTTTAACGCTTTACCTTCATCAAATTCTGACAGCTTAATAATGTCATTGATAATGTCAATCAGCCGTTTAACTTGCTCGGTGATTTTTGCCGCAAAAGCTTTGATGTCTTCATCTTTTGCCATGCCGTTTTCAATCATCTCACTAAGGGCGGATATGCTGGTCAGCGGTGTTTTTAATTCATGGGAAACATTTGCCGAAAACTCACGGCGTTGCTTTTCGGCTTTTTGTCTTTCCGTTGTGTCAACAAAGAGGATAATGCCCCCGCTAAGGCCTTCCTTGCTGTTTGCAGGGCTAAAATAGACATTATAGAGTTTTTGGTTCTGCTCAAATAAAATTTCCGCGTTGCCCCCAACAAGGCATTCCTTGACTCCTTGCAGAAATTCGGTATTACGGCAGATATGAAGGATATTTTTCTTTAGCATATCCTTTTCATTATATATTTCCATCGCGCTATTATTTGCAATTAAGATCATTCCGTCTTTGTCAATCAGAATCAAGCCTTCGTTCATGTTGCTGGTAATGATTTCAATTGTGTAAGCCCGCTCTTTCAAAGCTGATATCTGCTTGTTAATTTCATTTTTTTGCTGGTTAATCTTCCTTAGATAAGGAACTAGCTCATCATAAACGGCAATGTTTTCACTTTCAAAATTTATATCGTCAAGCGGGCTTAGAATTGCCCTGGTCAGACGGCGGGCGACCCAGTTGGCAATAAAGATGACAATAATTGTGATAATCGTTATTACCGGGAAAATGGCGGCAAAAATGCCGTTAATGCTGCTCATCGTCTTGGCTGCCCTTAAGACATTGCCATCTTTTAAACGAATCGCATAATAATATGTATCAGCCCGGAGCGTCCGGGAATAGCGCATTATTTCGCCCTCCCCCTCTTCCAAAGCCGTAATGAATTCTTCCCTGTCTTTGTGGTTTTCAAGCGTTTCCGCATAAGCAACCTTGTTGTCAAGCAAAACCTTTCCATCGGGGGCAATAATGGAAATGCGGGCGGTATCGGGATCATAATTGGCATAGTCAAAATAAGAATCCACGTCTCCTAAGGCATTATCAAGCAAATCCGCAACCAAAACAGCGCGGTCCTTAATTGCAGCCTTTTCCTGATTTTTGCTGATATTATGCGCAATTATACTGATTGACAAAGAAAGTAATAAAACTGATGTTAAAATCAAGCCGAGAAAGCTAAAATTTATCCTTTTTTTCATGAAAACTCCTTTTAAGTAGATCGAAAATTATGCGCCGGAGCAGCTTTTAATCGCCAAACTTGTACCCGACATTACGAACCGTTTTAATTTGCTCACCCTCCGTCCCCAGTTTTTTCCGCAGTGAGCGGATATGCATATCAAGTGTGCGGCTTTCACCCTCAAAATCAAAATCCCAGACGGCGTTCATGATTCTGTTGCGGTTAAGTGCCTTACCTCGATTAGAGACTAAGTAGCTTAACAGTTCATATTCTTTGTAAGTCAGTTCGATGACTTGATTGCCAACGGTGACTTCGCGGCGGTCGTTGTTGAGGGTCAAATTGCCTGACTTAATTTTTTCATCTTTAACTATTGTGACCCGGCGGAGCAGGGCTTTCACCCGCGAAATCAGTTCAACAACACCAAATGGTTTTGAAATATAATCATCAGCACCCATGTCAAGCCCTTTTACCTTGTCAACCTCTGCGCCTTTTGCCGAGAGCATGATGACCGGGATTTCCTTTGTTGCTTCCGTGGCGCGGAGCTTTTTTAGGATTGCTAATCCATCTTCATCGGGGAGCATGATATCAAGGATTATTAATTGGGGAAGTGAATTAGAAACCGCTTCAAAAAACGCTGCCCCGGCTTCGAACCCGGAGACAGAAAACCCGGCGGCCTGTAAGGCGTAAAGCACTATTTCGCGGATATCTTTATCATCTTCAACAATATAAATAAGCGGCATAGCTACTCCTTTGGTTAATGGGATTTGTGAATCCCGGTAATCGAATAGTCAACCCACTCCGCGATATTTTCCGCGTGGTCGCCGATTCTTTCAAAATATTTTGCAATCATTAAAAGATCAATTATCTGTTCGCCAACGGCTTCATTCGATGAAAGCAAGCGGACCGCCTGGCTTCTTGCCTGCATAAACAAATCATCAACCGTATCGTCCATTACTTTGACCCGGTGGACCAAAAGCAAATCTTTTTTGACAAAAGCGTCAATGCTCTTAGTTACCATCGAGCTGGTTTCTTCTGCCATCTTGGTAATAATCTCAAGCCCGATGGGCGGAAGCGTACAGCCATAGGTTGTGATTTCCGCAATATCAGCCGCCTGGTCGCCGACTCTTTCCATGTCGGTAACCATTTTCAGCGCGGCGGAAATTTGCCTAAGATCCCGGGCAACCGGGTGCTGCTGGAGCAAAAGCTTTAGGGCCAGCTTTTCGATTTCCATTTCTTTGTCATCGATATCATTATCGCCCTCGATAACTTCTTTTGCTAACAGGATATCGCCCGTTTTAAGTGATTGCATTGTTTTCTTAATTGCATCTTCGATTAGGGCACCCATCTCAATAAGCATATCATTTAATGCCTCTAATTGCCGATCAAATATCTCACGCATTATCCAAACCTCCCTGAAATATAATTTTCGGTTGTTTTTTCTTTCGGCAAAGAAAAAATCTGCTCTGTATCGCCAAATTCAATCATCTCACCCAAGAGGAAAAAAGCCGTCTTGTCAGAGATTCTGGTCGCCTGTTGCATATTATGAGTAACGATAATAACAGTATACTCTTTTTTTAGCTCTGACATCAAGTCCTCTATTTTTCCGGTTGAAATCGGGTCAAGGGCGCTGGTTGGTTCGTCCATTAATAAAACCTCCGGCGAAACTGCAAGCGCCCGCGCAATGCAAAGCCTTTGCTGCTGCCCGCCCGAAAGCCCTAAGGCACTTTTATTAAGACGGTCTTTTACCTCTTCCCAAATCGCTGCCCCGCGTAAGGCTCTTTCGACTGTTTCATCAAGCACGGCGCGGTGTTTTATCCCATGTGTCCGCGGCCCGAAAGCAATATTGTCATAAACGCTCATCGGAAAGGGATTAGGTTTTTGGAACACCATTCCCACTCTTTTGCGGAGCAAATTGACATCGATGTCACCATATATATCAGTTCCATCTAACTCAATTGTTCCTGTCACCTTACAGCCTTCGATTAAATCGTTCATGCGGTTAAGCGTTTTGATCAAGGTTGATTTGCCGCAGCCTGACGGGCCGATAAAGGCGGTAATCTTTTTTTCTTCGATATCCATATTCACATCGCTTAGGGCTTGAAAATCGTGATACCAGAGATTTATATTGTGGAGCTTGTATTTTAAATTAGCCATATCCATGCCTTTCTATATTATATTACCTAAATTTCATTTTAGTTTATTGATAAACCGCCGCTCTACTGCTCCCGACAAAGCATTAATGCCAAACACCACCATTAGCAAGATGACCGCTGTCGCGTAAGCTTCGTTGGGATAAAGCCCCTGGCTGGCCAACTGGTAAACATGAAGCGCCAAGGTCCGGCCTTGTGACATCAAGTTTTCCGGCAGCCTGATTACTCCGCCGATTGTAAAGATTAAAGCCGCCGTTTCGCCGACAATCCGCCCCACCGAAAGAATGACCCCGGCGAAAATACCGGGCGAAGCCGAGGGGAGGATGACGCGGAAAACTGTCCGCAATCTGCCCGCACCAAGCCCAAACGAGCCTTCGCGGTAAGCATCGGGAATTGATTTTAAGCTTTCTTCAGTCGTCCGGATAATGAGGGGCAAAATCATAATCGCCAGCGTAAAGCAGCCCGCAAGGAGTGATTTGCCAAAACCAAGCCAGTCACAAAAGAAAATATAGCCAAACAGGCCGTAAACAATCGAGGGGATTCCTGCCAATGTTTCAGTCGTCATGCGGATGACCCGGACTAATTTGCTTCCTCTTTTTGCATATTCAACCAGATAAATAGCCGTAAAAACACCAAACGGAACGGCGATAAGCAAGGTCATCCCAACCATAATCAAGGTTGTGACCAAAGCCGGAAAAAGTGATTGGTTCTCTGGCGTATAATTTAGCGCAAATAAAGACGGTTTTATATGGGGAAGCCCTTTAACAACAATAAAAGCAACCAGATAAAGCAGGACCATTATCGTCAGTATTCCCGAAGCCCAGACGAGCAAAAAGCGCAGCCAGTCCATTGGTTTTTTACGGCGGATTGTTTTGAGGATTTTTTCCATTATTTTCCACCTTTCTTGTCTTGATTGAGAATTGAAAAGAGCAGGTTGATAATAAGGATAAAGACAAACAATATTACCCCAGTTGCAATCAACGCGCCAAAATGCAAGCTGTCACGCTCAACATAACCCATTTCGACGATGATATTGGTCGTCAGCGTCCGGACTCCTTTAAAGTATTCATAAGGAAGCCTAAGCATTGTCTGGTTGCCGGCAACCATTTTAACCGCCATCGTTTCACCGATCGCCCGGCCGACCCCTAAGACAACCGCCGCCATTACGCCTGACCTTGCCGCGGGTAAAACTACTTTAAAAACCGCCCGTTCATGGCTAGCGCCTAACGCAATTGCTCCCTCATATAATTCCTGCGGGACTGCCCTTATATTTGTTTCCGCAATGCTGATGACCGTCGGAAGAATCATAATTCCCAGCAAAATCGAAGCTGCAATCATGCTGTCGCCGCTCATCATGTCAAAGCGTTTGCCGAATAAATCAAAAATGAGCGGCACTAAAACCATCATGCCAAAAAAACCGTAGATAACCGAAGGTATTCCTGCCATCAGATTTATAGCCGGCTTAAGAAAGCGGTAAATTGGCTTGGGGCAGATCCGCGCCATAAAGACAGCAACAAATATGCCGATTGGCACACCAAGCACAATTGCGCCGCCTGTAATATAAATGCTTCCAAGAATCATCGGCAAAATGCCAAAAACCGGCTCGGCAACGGTCGGCCGCCATACTTTGCCGCCAAGAAACTCTAGCGGGCCTATTTTCATAATTGCCGGAAGCCCTTGTGCGAATAAAAAAATGCAGATTAGCGCCACCGCAAGGATGGACGCTAATGCTGCGATTTGAAAGATTACTCGCATAATCTGTTCTTTTCTTTTTTGTATCATAAGTATTATCCCTCTGTCTTAAAATTCATTCCAGCGGACATATTCACCAGTAAAGATGGATTTAACGATGTCCATTGACAAATTTTCAATCGGGTTTGCGATATTGACGATAACCGCAACACCATCAAGAGCGATAACAAAATCGGTCAGTTCTTCTTTTTCAGAGTCCCTTAAGCCACGGCTTGACATACCGATGTCAATTACGCCGCTGGCAGCTTCGCTGATTCCAGTTCCTGAGCCGCCGCCGGAAATTTCAATTTCCATGCCGGGATTTAGGTCAAGATATGCACTGCGTAAAGATTGCATCAGCGGGTCAACTGAGGTAGAGCCGCCGACTTTTAGCGTTCCGGTCAAGCCGCTGGGGGCATAGTCAGAAGCGTTGTCAACTGCTTCAATCCATCTTGCGCCAGAAATTTCTTGTCCCTGTGCGGAAAGCATGAACTCAATGAAATCTTTGACTAGCTCGTCCTCTAGTTTTTCTTCATTAACACAGACAAGGAAAGGCCGTTGGATTGCGTAGCTTCCATCTTTAATAGTTTCGGCGGAGGGGGTAACTCCGTCAATATTAACCGTTTTGATCCTGTCGTTTAATGAACCTAAGGAAATATAGCTGATGGCGAACTCGTTGCCTTCGACTCCGGCAATAATTTCATTGGTTTCAGTTTTTACGGCTGCATCACCATACATATCATCGCCAACTCCGGTAATGCTGACAAAAGCGTCACGTGTTCCGCTGCCGTCCTCGCGGGTAAACAGGCTGATGATACGGGTGTCATCAAATCCAGAATCGGCATTGGTTTCATTTGCTGCAGTATTGTCGGTCGTGGCAGTGCTGTCAGTAGCGGCAGTGCTGTCGGTGCTTGTGTTACTTGGGGTTACGGTATTGCTTTCATTGTTCGTGTTGCTTGGTGTTTCGCTTCCACAGGCTGTGAGCATAGACAGCACCAGCAGGCTGCTTAAAGCTAAACATAGGGTCTTTTTGATCATTTTGGTTTTCCTCCATATTTTTGGGTTCTGATGTACTAACGCTAAGTATACATGAACAATGTAAATTCCAAAGACAGGGGAATGTAAAAGTTAGGTAAAAAAATCGCCGCTGAAAAGCGGCGCTAAAAATCATAAATGATTCTTTATTTAAGTGTTTTACGCAATCCCCCCAATACATTTGGTCATACATATCTCGGCACAATGGCCGCAGTTAGTACATTTTTCGGGATTGATGACGGCAAGGTTTTCTTCCATTGTGATTGCGGATTCCGGGCATTCACGGACACATTTGGTGCAAGCAAGGCAGCCTTTTGAGCATTTTTTCCTGACGACCCCGCCTTTTTCGTGATTCTGGCATAATACAATCGGAACGGCAAGATTTTCTTCGATGGTAATGATTTGGTTCGGGCAAACTTTTACGCAAATACCGCAGCCAATACAATTTGCGTTAACTTTGGCAAGATTATTCTCAATGCAGATCGCGTCACTAGGGCAGACGTTTTTGCAGTCCCCATATCCCAGACAGCCATATGTGCAAGCACCTTGGCCGCCGAAAATTTCTGTTGCGGCATAACAAGTCTTAATGCCGGCATAATCCATTTTGACCTGCTGGGCTTCTGAATCGCCCAAGCAACGGACAACAGCAAGCTTTTTAAGCACCGTGCCGCTTTCGACTCCCATAATCCTGCTTAATTCTCCTGCCACAGAAGCACCGCCCGGAGTGCAAAGATTTGTTTTGATCGCCGGATCTTTAACTAACGCTTCGGCATAACCTGCACAGCCGGGGTAACCGCAAGCACCGCAATTAGAGCCGGGCAGAGAGCTTTTTAACGCTGTTACTCTTTCATCTGCTTTCACATACATAACCTTTGAAGAGATACAAAGTAACACCGCACAGGCAACTCCGATTGCTGTCACGGAAAAAACCGCCATAAAAATTGTGTCCATAAAAATCTCCTATCCGAAGAGGTTTTCAATCACTCCGCTAAATCCAAAAAACGATATCGAAAGTATCGCCGCCGCGATTAAGGTAAGCGGAGCTCCCTTAAAGCTTTCCGGCGGGTCAGCATTTTCGGTATGCTTGCGAATACCGGAAAAAAGCACCATGGCAAGCAAGAATCCAACTCCAGCCCCAAGGGAATTAAATATTGATTCAACAAGGGTATAATTTTCCTTGACATTCATTAAGGCAACTGCGAAAATCGCGCAATTCGTTGTCATCAATGGTAAATAAACACCCAATGACAGATAAAGTGCCGGGATATATTTTTTCAGCACAATTTCCATAAACTGGACCAACGCCGCAATAATTAAGACAAAAACAATTGTTTGCAGATATCCTAAATCATTCGGCGTCAGCAAATAGATTTGGATTGGCCATGTGACAATCGTTGCAAGGACCATGACAAACAAAACGGCAAAGCCCATTCCCGCAGAACTTTTAATGTCTTTGGAAACCCCAAGAAACGGACAGATCCCCAAAAACTGAATTAAGACAAAATTATTGACGACTGCGGCACTGACTAATATTACGATTAATCCCTCAAAGCTCATGATAAAGTACCTCCTTTTCCGCAAGCCTTTGCTTGGGGACAGCCCTTACAGCCGAACTCATTCCTCGTTCCTGTTTTGGAAAATTTATTTACAACTGCGACTAAGAAGCCAAATACCACAAACCCGCCCGGGGCTAAAGTCAAAATAGGAATGTTATTGCTGATCAGAATCGGGATTTCAATGCCAAACCATGTTCCGCTTCCAAAAATTTCCCTTACCGAAGCAATTAAAAGCAGGGCTAAGGTAAAGCCAGCCCCCATTCCAATTGCGTCAAGCAAAGATTTAAAGGCATTGTTTTTATTTGCAAATACTTCCGCCCGCCCAAAGATGACGCAATTGGTCGCAATGAGCGGAAGAAAAATACCTAATGCTTGGTACAGGGTATAAGCATAGGCTTCAACAATCATTTGGACAAGGGTAACAAAGCCGGAAATCAAAACGATATAACAAGGAATCCGCACTTTATCCGGAATAACATTACGTAAAAGTGATATTGCAAGATTGGAGCAGACCAGCACAAAAGTTGTCGCAATCCCCATCCCAAGGGCATTTTCGGCTTGGGTTGAGACAGCAAGGGCCGGGCATAAACCAAGAAGCAGGATCAAAACCGGATTTTCTTTGACGATTCCTCTCATAAATATAGAAAAATTATTCATTGCTTCCTCCCAAACGATTTATTATTTAATAATTTCAAAAGCTAAAAAAGCGTCCGAAATGCCTTTTTTGTAAGCATTCGAAGTAATTGTCGCGCCGGATATAGCGTCAATCCCGGCAAGGCTTACATCTTTTCCGATGTATTCCGGCTGCATATTAAAGACCGGGTCAGAAATTCCTTTTGTTTCTGTATGCGACAAAGTAAGGGTATTGATAATTAATCCTTGAGGATCAATCCCGCAAATAATGGTTATTTCCCCGCCGTAACCAAAGGTAGTGACAATAAAGATAAAGCCAGTATTGTTACTGGTAGTATAAGCTTCCACAATTGATTCTGGCAGTCCTTCATTTGACAAGAGGACAAATTCGTCCGCACCGGGAATGATTTCCCGCATTGCCAGCTCTGCCCTTTCGGCGGCGGCTTCCGAGACAATTGGGTATGTAACATGGTTTATCAAAGCTAATGCACCTGACATGACTAAGCAAATAACCGCTAAGACAATGACGGGCAGAACAAAATCTTTTTTCATATCTTAATCCCTGCTCCTTTCAGCCTTTTATTTCCCGCCTAATGGCTTTGTCAACGTAAATTTATTGATATAAGGCACTAACATATTCATAAATAAAATGGCAAAAGATACGCCCTCAGGGTAGTTGCCGTATAGCCGGATAACCACCGTAAAAATGCCGCAGCCGATTCCGAAAATGACCCTGCCTTTATTCGTTTGCGGCGTGGTCGGATAATCAGTTGCCATAAAAAACGCGCCTAAAATGAGCCCGCCGCCAAAAAGGTGGTACGGCACAAGTGATAAGTCGCCAAGAATCGCCGCGAGAATAACCGTTGTTGCAATAAAGGCAAGCGGAACGTGCCAGGTAATAATACGGCGGCAAAGCAGGTATATCCCGCCAATCAAAAGGGCAACTGAGCTTGTCTCGCCAAGGCTTCCGCCCCTGGTCCCGATTACCATATTAAGGAGATGGGGCAAGGATTCAAAGTCGCCCCTTGACATCAGCATGAGCGGAGTCGCGGCGGAAACGCCATCCGGGATAATAGAGGTTGCCGAAGACACCACATCTGGGATATGTACCCAAGTGGTCATGGTCGTGGAAAAAGCAAGGAACATGACCACCCGCGCCGTTATGGCCGGGTTGGCAAAATTTTTGCCGATTCCGCCGAATAGCTGTTTTACAAGGACAATTGCAACCGCACAGCCAAAGACAGCTTGCCAAAGGGGGATTGTGACCGGAAGATTGTAAGCAAGAAGCACGCCCGTGACACAGGCGGAATAATCATTAATTGTCACTGGTTTCTTAAGCGCCTTTTGATAAAGCCACTCAAAAAAGACGCAGGAAATTACACAAACGCTAGTGACAAGGGCTGCTCTTGGCCCGAAGATAAAAACCGCAGCAATAAAAGCCGGAACAAGCGCGATTAAGACATCAATCATGATCCTGTTTGTCGTGATTTTGTCACGGATATGGGGTGAAAATGAGACTATCTTGTTATCCATTTAAATACCTTCCCAAGTTACTTTTTTTCCCACAACATTTTTTTCGATAAAGTCATTACTTGTGCCAGCGGCCGTTTCGCCGGGCATAAATATGAACAGCTGGCGCATTCCAAACACATATTTACTTTATATTCTTTAAGTAAATCTATTTTCCCCAGTTCATAGGCTTCTTCTATATAAGAGGGCATTAAATTGACCGGGCATTTCGAAATACAGCGGCCGCATTTTATGCAAGGGGAGGGCGAGGGGGGAAGCGCGTCTTTTTCGGAAAGGGCAAGAATGGCATTGGTGATTTTCTCGACCGGGATGTCAGAACTGGGAACAGCTTTACCCATCATCGGGCCGCCGTGGATAATTTTTTTCACGTCATCTTTTAGCCCGCCGCAGAAATCAAATAATAAACGGAACGGAGTGCCGATTGGGGCAATGACATTTTTGGGATTCTTGACTGCCGAGCCATCAACGGTCACACATCTTGAAACCAAAGGCAAGCCCGTTTTTATGTATTCGGCAAAAACAGCCACCGTCGTACAGTTTACGACAATGCAGCCAACATCAGTTAAGCGCGCGCCTTCCGGCACAATCCGCCCTGTAATATTGTAAACAAGGACTTTTCGTTCTCCCTGCGGATAAAGAGAGGGTAGTTCATGAACGGAAATTCCCGCCATGCCTTGGCAAAGCTCGTTTAATTTCTTGATTGCTTCTGGTTTGTTGTTTTCTATGCCGATAATGACATCTTTTGGCCCTAAATACTCTTTCAGCATTTGGGCGCCCTTAAAGACATATTCTGTTTTATCAACCATCGTTCTGGTATCAGAAGTGATATAAGGCTCACATTCTGCACCGTTAATCAGAATGTAGTCAAGATTTGTTCCTTCTCTTAGCGTCAGCTTCGGCGCGGTCGGATAACCTGCACCGCCAAGGCCAACAACGCCGCTATCCCCAACAGCCTTGATAAATTCCTCTGTATTCGTAACGCTGGGCGGGGCAACTCCCTCAAAAACCGTCTGATTGCCGTCAGAAGCGATGACAATTGAAACCGCTTTTTGGCCAGTAATAATGTCATGGGTATCAATTGCTTTTATTTTTCCTGAGACGCTTGCATGAACCGGTGAAGAAACTCTTCCCTCTGCCTCGCCAATCAACTGGCCGACTTTCACTTCATCGCCGACCTTGACCACCGGATTCGCTGGTTTTCCGCTGTGCATTTGCATTGGAAGACGCACTTCAAAAGGGGTGGGAAGCTTGTCCGGCATATACCCGGCTGTGTTTTTGAAATGCGGCACAGGCAGGCCGTTTATCTTTCTCATTAGGTGAGTACTCCTTTAACATTCTTGCTAGAACTACTTAAAACAACACGCACGAGCCAAGTAAAGCCTTGCAAAAATCGATACGTCAGCATTGATTATTATAGCATGATTTATGGCAAAAGTCAATATGTGGCTTTAATAAAAGCAGAAATCCTCGGCCGGACAGCTTTCGCAAGAAGCCCGATTATTATTCCCGATATCGTCCCTGCGATTAGCAAAAGCGGCAGATATAAAAGAATGCCCCAAGTGCCAAAGATGAACCGCGCCACCAATATCTGCCCCAGATTATGGAAAGCTGCCCCGGCAACGCTTACCCCGATAATGCTCAAATTCTTTACCTTGATAAGCAAAACCATCACCAGCAAACTGGCAAGCGAGCCAGCCAAACTATAAAATAAAGCTATCATACTGCCCGCCAATAATGCTGTTGTCAAGCACTTTAAAACAATTAGCAATAATGTATCGCGAGGGGGAAAAGTATAGAGCGAAATAACAATCGCCAGATTCGCAAGGCCAAGCCGCATTCCCGGTGCAATTCCATCTAACATTATCATTCGTTCAGCCAGGCCAATGACAATTGTAAATGCCAGCAAAATACCTAAAAGGCTTAATCTTTTTACTTTTTCGTGGTTAGTATGCAATCGCGTCAATCCCCCTTTCCGCTTGGCCATTAAGCCGTACCAAAACCCGATGGGGCAGACAGATGAGCATTTGCCCCGGATGGTAAAATTTTCCAGATTTGACACAGATTTGCGATTGACAATTTGCCTCGGTAAAATATATTCCGTCAGCTTCAATCCTTAAGATATTATAACCTTTCTCACCGCTATGGATTGTTATCTCATCAACTCCTTGCGCCAGAGGGATAATGTCGCTTAACTCCCCGGCAAGATAAATTTCTGCCGTCATGCTTTGATATTTGGTATTTGTTCCATATAAAAGAGCCGCTCCGATTAAAGCAGGTAAGAGGACGGTTAAGATGATGTAAAGGTCGGCTTTTTTCACATTTCTCCCTATCTTAATGAATAATCCGGGTGCAGAATAGTTATAACCTCCCGCAATCCATCAGTAACATATATTTCTTTTTCTGTGGTGATAAATATCGCTTCATACCCCGCTAATCCATTTATCATTTTCAAGCCTTTTTCCATGCCCATGACAAAACCAGCTGTCGAAAGAGCGTCAGCCCAAACCGGGTCAGGCGAAACCACCGTAACCGAAAGCAAGCCGCTATCCGCCGGATAACCTGTGGCCGGGTCCAAAATATGGTGGTACTTAATTCCCCCCTGTTCAAAATAACGCTCGTAACCGCCTGAGGTCATCACGCAAAGATCAGCAACTTCAACCAAACAAACAAGGCTATTATCCCCGGCCAGCGGCGTTTTAATTGCAATCCGCCAATTTGACCCATCGGGTTTTTGCCCGGCTGCATAAATGTCCCCGCCGAAATCCAAAAGCGCATTGCGGACGCCATTTCCCAAAAGGATATCCCTCACAAGGCTCAAAGCTTGTCCTTTCGCAATCGCACCTAAATCAATTTTCATGTTTTCCCCTAAATAAACCATCTTTTTATCCGGGAAAGATATCTGCTCATAACCAACATAATTAAGCTTTTGATTAATATCCGCTCGTGAGGGCAATATTGCAAAATGGCCATCTTCTTTCCATAATTCCATTACCGGGCCGATTGAGATATCAAAAGCACCAGCCGTAATTTCCGAAAAATAAACCGAGAGCTTTAGTAAGTCATAAATATCATCCGCAACCGAAAAAGCACTACCAGCATTGTCATTCAAAAGAGAAATTTCACTTTCTGCTCTGTCAATTGACATATTAACTGACATCCGTGCCTCAAGCGCAGATATTGTTTCAAAACATTGGCTGAATAAGTCATCAGAAATATCATCATATGTTGAAATAGTAATTGCCGTGCCTAGCAAGCCATCCTTAGTGACTGACTGTAATTCGCCACGGCCGCTGTCCCTATCCCCAAAAAAGAATTGCGGTGCTGCCTTTTTGCAGCCAGATAAAATTAGTGCTAAAATTAAAACAAATAATAAAATGCTTTTTTGCATAATTGGCTACGCCTTTGCTTTACTGTAAATCAACAATCTTAGCAAAGTATAGCAAAATTTGCGCAAAAAAACAAGATTTATTATAGAAAGCTCCCTTTATATCTTGCCAAAAATTTCTGCTTTTCTTTCTCCTGCTCGATTAACTTTTCTAGTTTTTCAAGATTTTTTCCTGAAATCCACGCTTTGCCGGAATTATAATAAAAATTGACGATTTTCCAGAATTTTTCCGGGTAAGCCAGGCGGTAATAAAGCTGGATATGGTCTGCGTTTGTCATTTTCCGCTCTTCTATGTATGCTTTTACCAAGCCATCACCAATTGCTTCCGACCAATTGCTTTTTTCCAAAAGTTTGCGCATAAAGAGGTATAAGTCACGGACTGGATTGTCAATTACGCATTTCTCAAAGTTAATCAAACTCATTTTTCCGCCGCTTAATAAAATATTATGGTATTGATAATCACCGTGGCACACTATTCCGGGTTCATCTTTTAATTCATTGATAAAGAACCGCAGTTCTTCCGTTATTTGCAGGGCAAAATTGAGAAAATAATCATATGCCTGCATAAGCTTTAACTCAAAGTCAGATTTTTGGCCTTTTTCCTTTAAAAACTTTCTGACCCTTTTTAGTTCTTTATTATGCTTGTCAAATTCTATATCAATCTGAAAAGGCGTTTTGCCAGCCAAGATGTCAGTCCCGCGAAGATCCGATACCTGATGCAGCGAAGCCAGTGTTTTCACTGCCATTTTGCACTCTTCCATATCACGGACATTGCACTCCCTGCCCTCAAACCAAGTTTTCAAAATATGGGGGGTCTCGTCATGGTCGTTTATTAATAACAAGCCCTCTTTCGTTTTCAAAATGCTCTCGACTTTTATTCCCGATTTTTCTTTGACATGGTTAAGCAAAGAATCTTGGAAATTGACTTTTTCGCGTGAGCCAAGATACTCTTTAAAAATCAGAGTGCCGCGGTTTGTTTCACAAAGAATAGCGCCTCGTCCTTTCCAAGTCCGAAGCACTTCTATGTCATAGTTTTCAAGTAAACTGACAGCTCTGTCATTCACAGGATTACCTCCCCACATAAGTGCAAAAACATAGATGTTCAATCCTATCCGCCACCCTAAATCTGGCGGAGGCGATTGAGATATATGCTATTTTATGTGGACAGAGGTGTTAGTATTACTTAAATTGGTTATGGAAGCTGTTAATAAGAGGAACTCACATTAGAGTGGGTTTGGGCTGTGTTATTCATATGTACAATCCTTCGCCCAAGCGGTTAATTTTGATATCCATTGTTCAAAATGCTTGCACTTAAGCGAAATTCCGTCGATTCCGATCTTCAAAGCTATTTTCGTGCCATCGGTAATTTTTGAATAACTCGGAATAATTTTCTCAATCCGTTTGGACGGAGCAGTATCATAAGAGTTGTTTATATGTTCCGGGGTTTCAAATTTTTGGATTATGGTTTTTAGAGCGTCTATTTGCTTATCATCAGCAATGCCTTCAAAAGTAGAAATACTTGAAAAGAGAAGTCCCTCATACTCATGAACTGACAAGTTAAAAAGTAAATTATTTAGTCCCAAATCTTTTTCAACAGTCTTTTCAATGTGTTGCGCTTTTTCGTATATCGTGCCGGAAGCAGTAGTGTAACCGGGAGTATCGCGCGGTAAACCATAATAATCAATCATGGTTGTTATAAGAGCCATTCGGTCACCTTTGCAAATCCTAATCAGCTCTTTTTTGATTTTGCTATATTTACTCACCCCACCTGCTCCCTTCGGAACAACAGATATATCCATGGTTAAAAAATAAGGGGCAAGAACCGTTTTTACGAAGCTTTGCTCGGTTAGGCCTTCGCAATAAACTATTAAGCGTTTCATTGTGCGAACCTCCCGCCTAAAATATTTTTGTTCCATAATTCGCCTAATGTATAGTCATCTTCCAACCATTCCGTAAGTTTGTCAAGCTCAAGCCGTCTAAACTTGGAACCATTTTCATGTTTGTCCACCACAATAATATCCTCCGCGCTAAAATTATTAAGTAGCTCGACAGATTGGGTAGACAATATTATTTGCTTATTGACCGAAGCTTTTTTTACTAATTCTGCAAATATAGCGATAGCAAAAGGGTGAAGCCCAAGCTCCGGCTCGTCAATTATGATGACAGACATCTGCAATAATGCAGGTTGCAACAATAATGTAGCAAGGCATATAAAACGTAAAGTTCCGTCTGAAAGTTGAGAAGCGTAGAAAATATCTCCGCTTTCTTTTTGTTGCCAACGTAAAAATATTAGTTCCTCATTTAATTCGTTCGGCTCAAGCACAAAATCACTGAAATATGGTGCAACAAGTTGTACCGCACTCAAAATGTCAGCATATTCTTTAGGAAAATGCCGTTTTAACCTGTACAAGAATGCCGCCAAATTACGCCCATCACTAAAAAAGGCGGCACAGTTAGAAACATTGTGTTCGCTTTTAATTCGTGAAGAAGAAGTTGTATCTTGAAATCGGTATACAATCCAACCCGGATTTAACATGATATTTAAAATTTTTGTACCACTTTCGTTTGTCCATCTTCGCAACACATTAAGTACATTCGACTGGTTGTGTCCAACATCATCTACAAGCTCTGTCCCATCTATACTAAAACGCTCGTTATGAAAAATAAAGCTGTTGTTTTCAGTCCATTCAATTGCAAAAGAATATAGATCATTCTCTTCAAAATTGAGTTCAACGACAATGGTATTTGTTTCTTTTTTGCCGTTATAAAACAATGTTTCTGTTCCCTTTTTTCCGGCGTAATAATTTAAACCACGTCCAAGTACGCTCTGTATAAGCTCAAACACGCACATAAAATTGGATTTACCCGCACCATTTGCACCGATAAGCACATTAATACTTCTTAAATCCACATCACACTCTTTAATCGACTTAAAGCCTTTTATTGCTATTTTGGTTAATTGCCCTAATTTATCCATCACAATCTCTCCTATATAAATATCGCTTGGCCGCTTCAATCAATGCTTCCTAAAGCAAGCCGTTTTTTAAGTTCACGCTTTACCCGAATCAAATCAGTATCATTTAAGAGTGGTATGAGTTCTTGAATTTCATCAATCGTCTTATCCCACCATTTGAACGACTTAAGGAGTTCAACCGGGTTATAGTGGGTTTAACATATGTGACGGAAAAACCCGGGACAGGGTCCGTTACAGTTGCGTCAGGTTTTGGCATGGTCAGAGCCCTCAATTCTTTTTCGATTTAAAAACCTATAACCTATTATACTACACGCCTTTGTGGGAAGCAATCTACTTACTTTCGCTAGCCCTTCCTTGCCACACCAAGCAAATACTCCCGGTTATTATGCTCCGGATTATCAATGACATCTTCCAGAAGGGCGTTTAAGGTCTTGCCAATTTTTTTCCCTTGGGGAATCCCGGCCAAAATAAGGTCATTGCCGCTCACCGCAAGGTCTTTTAAGGTAACACATTGCTTTTTTTCTTTTACTTTTTGGTAAACCCGGTTAAGCTCGGCAAGATACGCAAGCTTTTCAGCTTTCAGAAAATCACTTTGGGCTAAGATATCGGCTTTGTGGACCTTTAGATAAAGCGGGTAAATATCTTCGCCGATCCGCGCAATCGCACGGCGGACATATTTTTCCGCAATTTTTGGCTCAGGATATACGCAAAGGTTATCGCTAGGAAGCCCTTTATCGATATCATAATCATGGTAAAGGACAAGGCGGCAAACCTTATCGGTAGTATCATTATCGAATTTCAGGCGGCGCATGATTTTCCGCGCCATCTCCGCGCCTTTTTCTGAATGCCCTTTAAAGCTGTCATTGCCAGTTTTTTGATTGACCGATTTGGTCAATGGCTTGGCAATATCATGAAACATCATTGCCAGACGCAAAACTTTATCGGCCGGGACGGCTTTCATTGCGTTGATAATATGCTCACCGACACTATAACAATGATGAGGGTGCTTCTGCCCTGTTTGCATACAAGCGTCAAATTCGGGGAAAAATTGGGCCGTCAGCCCTGCTTCATAAGCCACGCGGAGAAATTCCGGATGCGGTGAAGTAATGAGCTTTACCAGTTCAACCCTGATTCTTTCCGCGCTGATATGGTTTAAATCAGAAGCTTTATCATTTATTGCCTGTTTTGTTTTTTCTTCAATTAGAAACCCTAGCTGGGCAGAAAAGCGGACCGCCCGCATTAGGCGTAAAGCGTCTTCGGAAAAACGTTCCCCGGCTTCACCAACACAGCGGATAATTTTGTTCTTGATATCATTTAAGCCATCATATAAATCAATTAACCCGTCACGGTCATTATATGCCATTGCATTTATCGTAAAATCACGGCGTTTTAAATCATCGGCAAGGCTATTTGTATAGGTTACTTCCGCGGGGCGGCGTTTGTCTTCGTATATTCCATCAATCCGGTAGGTTGTCACCTCAAAATTTTCCATTCCGATTAATACCGTAACCGTCCCATGCTTAAGGCCCGTATCAAAAGTCCGGCGGAATAAAGACTTCACCTCTGCCGGAGTAGCAGAGGTGGTAATATCCCAGTCTTCCGGCTCTTTAAGAAGAATCGAGTCCCTAACACAGCCGCCAACCGCATAAGCGTAAAACCCGGCGTTTTCAATCGTCTGGATAATATTTTTTACTTTTTCGGGTAGATGGATTTTCATTAAGCTAGTAGGCCTTTCCCCAGCAGACCATATCTTCCGCTTTAGAACCGCAATAAACGCAAGTATCTGCCAGCTTCACCTGCTGATAAGGAATATTACGGCCAGTAACCGCCAGTTCTTCCTTAATTGCTTCTTCACAAGCCCTATCGCCGCACCACATCGCATTAACAAAGCCCGTTTTTTCATTGAATAATCTAACGAACTCTTCTTTACTGCGTGCCTCAAAAGTATTCGCGCTTAGGTGTCCGGCGGCTTTTTTAAGCATATCTTCTTGGATAGTGTCAAGCAGGGTTGCAACTTTCTGCTCTATTTCATCAAGATTACATTCTATTTTTTCATATGGCAGCCCTGCCATATCGGTATCGCGGCGGCAAATAATACATTTCCCGGCTTCAATGTCTTTCGGCCCGATTTCTACCCTAAGCGGAATCCCGCGCATTTCTTGTTCGGAAAATTTCCAGCCGGGGCTTTTATCGGTGCTGTCAACTTTGACGCGGAAATTCTTAAGCTTTTCTTTTAATTCAAAGGCTTTATCAAGAACCCCCTCCGCCTGCTGCCGGATCGGAATAATCATTACTTGGACAGGGGCGACCTTGGGCGGGAGAACCAAACCGGAGTCATCGCCATGCACCATGATAATCGCGCCAATCATCCGGGTCGTCATTCCCCATGAGGTCTGGTGGACATATTTTAAGGTATTATCCTTGTCCGTATATTGGATATCAAAAGCCCGCGCAAACCCATCACCAAAATTGTGGGTCGTTCCGGCTTGAAGTGCCTTTCCATCGTGCATCATCGCTTCAATTGAATAAGTTGCTTTTGCCCCGGCGAATTTTTCTTTTTCGCTTTTGCGCCCTTTTACGACCGGAATCGCCAATATTTTTTCATGAAATTCCGCATATATATCAAGCATTAGCTCCGTCCGCTCGGCTGCTTCCTCGGCCGTGGCATGGGCGGTATGCCCCTCTTGCCACAAAAATTCACGGGAACGCAGGAAAGGGCGGGTTTCTTTTTCCCAGCGGACAACGCTGCACCATTGATTATAAAGGCGGGGCAAATCGCGGTATGATTGGATGTCATTGGCAAAAAAATCACAAAAAAGCGTCTCCGAAGTCGGGCGGACACACATCCGCTCCGTCAGCGGGGCAAGGCCGCCATGGGTTACCCAGGCTACTTCGGGAGCAAAACCCTCAACGTGGTCTTTTTCTTTTTGCAAAAGGCTTTCGGGGATAAACATTGGGAAATAAACATTTTCCACGCCAGTTGCCTTAAACATATCGTCAAGCTCACGCTGAATCAATTCCCAAATCGCATATCCGGCCGGCTTGATGACCATGCAGCCTTTCACGTTTGAATAGTCAATCAGCTCCGCCTTTTTTACCACATCAGTATACCACTTTGCAAAATCCACGTCCATTGAGGTAATTGCTTCAACTAATTTTTTTTCCGCCATTTTAATAACCATGCCTTTCTTGAAAGATTTTATCTTTTAATTATTTGCTCCTCTTTACTATATGCAGCATATCATCTTTAACCATCTCAGGCTGATTGCCGCTTAAAATTATGTCCGTGTATTGCCACGGCTTTTCTTCTAATAGAAAAGGGTGGAGCAAAGAATCCCACCAGTCCGTAAACTTTGTGACCGATTCAAGCGTTCCGCCATTTTCCCCCTTAGCAAGGTCACGCTCGATTAATCTTTTTCTGGCAATCTCCGGCTCTGTGTCCACCCAGACAGAATAATCAGAAAGCTTGCGGAGCGTTTTCCTGCAAGCCCCCATGCCCTCAATAATAAGCGGCTTCTTTGCGTCAACGCCAATAAATCCGGGGCGGTTTTCTCTCACCCAGCCTGTTGGCCTGTAAGCAATAATTTCCCCGTTAAGCCACGGATAAATAATCCCCTCCAGCATTTCTTGGTCCCAATCAACAGGGTCTATCCCCCAGCATATATCATCGGTTGAAACCAAATTTGCATTAAGGGCATTAACAAAGTGCTTGGCTAAGGTAGTTTTACCTGAACCGCCGTTACCGTCAATTAAGATTAATGGCTTGGGGGCGTTTTTTAATATTTGTGCGGTTAAATTTGTGATGGATTCTTTTTTCCATGCCGTAATTCCAAGTGATGGGAGCATATTTTCTCACTTCCAAACTGTTTCTTCAGCTAACTTAATCATTTTAGCATGGGTCAAATTTTTCGTCAAGCAAGTTACGTCTTACTCTTTATCATCAAGATATGAATCGTTACTGAAATGCCAATTGCCAATAAAATAAAAATAGCTGCCAGCGTGTGCAAAATTATCATTGAAGCTGTTAATCCAGCCCACAAAAAAGCAATGCTCGCGATTTTTCTTTTTTTGCTAATCCCTTGCCCGGTCCGGTAATTTTCAATGAATGGGCCAAATAAACGGCTCTCTAAAAGCCACGTTTCAAGCCCTTTATGGCAAGAAGAAAAGCAAATTGCCGCGAACAAAACTAAGGGCGTGGTAGGCAAAAGAGGTATGACAATGCCTACCGCACCCAGCGTTAAAAATATAAATCCCAAGATTGCCAAAACCAATTTTTTCATCTTTTCATGTCAAATCGGTCAGCATTCATGACCTTATTCCAAGCAGAAATAAAGTCATTTACGAACTTAACCTTTGCGTCATTGCTGGCATAGACTTCCGCAATAGCCCTAAGCTGGGCATTTGAGCCAAAAATCAAGTCAACCCGCGTTGCCGTCCATTTAAGCCGCCCGGTTTTCCTGTCAAGGCCATGGAATAGATTCTTGTGTTCAGTTGCTTTCCATTCAGTCCGCATATCAAGGAGATTAATAAAGAAGTCGTTGGTGAGGGCTTCAAAGGAATGGGTAAAGACTCCGTGCGGCGAATTGCGGTAGTTATTTCCCAAAACGCGCAAACCGCCAAGAAGCACCGTCATTTCCGGCGCGGTCAAGGTAAGCTGCTGTGCCTTATCGACCAATAATTCCTCCGGCAAAGCCGAAAATTCATGTTGCAAATAATTCCTAAAGCCATCATAAATCGGTTCAAGGACTTCCATTCCCTCAATGTCGGTTTGCTCAACGCTCGCATCCATTCGGCCAGGCATAAATGGGACATTAACGATTATGCCCGCTTTTTTTGCTGCCATCTCAATCCCAACTGCTCCGCCAAGGACAATCAAGTCGGCAAAAGAGACGTATCTTCTTGTGCGGTTGATAAAATTGCCTTGAATTTGCTCGTATCGGTTAAAAACAAACCGCAATCTTTCCGGCTGGTTTACTTGCCACGAAATCTGCGGCTCAAACCTTAGCCGCCCGCCATTAGCCCCGCCTCTTTTATCAGAACCCCTAAAGCAAGAGGCACTTGCCCATGCGGTGCTTATCATTTCGGCGATTGTCAGGCCGGAATTGACCAGTGAGCATTTTAATTCTTTGATGTCTCTTTGGTTTAGCATATATCCGTCACGTTTTGGAATCGGGTCTTGCCAAAGAAAGGTTTCCTTTGGCACTTCCGGCCCAAAATAAAGTGAGGTTGGCCCCATGTCCCGGTGGGTAAGCTTAAACCAAGCATTGGCAAAGGCTTTCTTGAATTTTTGCGGATTTTCGTAATAATATTTTGCTATTTTAAAATAAGCCGGGTCGGCTTTCAAAGCCAAATCAGCCGTTGCTTTCATGGGCCGATGCCATTTATTTGGGTCATGCGCGTCAATGACCATATCTTCTGGCGCAACATCTTTTGCCAGCCAGATATACGCCCCGGCCGGGCTTTTCGTCAGTTCATAATCGTATTTTAATAAAGTTCTTAAATAACCCATATCCCAAGTGATTGGGTTTGGCTTCCAAGCACCCTCAAGACCGCTTCCGATCGTATCATCAGCGTTGCCAGTGCCAAAGCTATTTTTCCAGCCCAAGTTTTGCTGTTCAATCGGAGCTGCTTCCGGGGCAGGGCCTATATAGGTCGCGGGCGGGGCTGCGCCGTGAGTTTTGCCGAAAGTATGCCCCCCGGCAACCAGCGCAACTGTTTCTTCATCATCCATCGCCATCCGGCTGAAAGTTTCCCTGACATCTTTTGCGGACTCAAGCGGGTCAGGATGGCCGTCAGGGCCTTCCGGATTGACATAAATTAAGCCCATTTGCGTAGCGGCAAGCGGCCCTTCAAGATGGCGGTCGTTTTCATTTCGGTATCTTTTATAGTCGCCTAGCCACGTTCTTTCTGAACCCCAGTAAACATCTTTTTGCGGTTCCCAGACATCTTCGCGGCCGCCGGCAAAACCAATTGGTTTAAATCCCATTGATTCCATCGCGCAATTGCTGGTCAGAATCATCAGGTCAGCCCATGATATTTTTTTGCCGTATTTCTTTTTGAGCGGCCACAATAGCCGCCGGGCTTTATCCAAATTTATGTTATCCGGCCAGCTGCTAGAGGGCGGAAATCTTAACGCCGCATACCTTGTTCCGCCACGGCCATCAATCGTACGGTATGTCCCGGCACTATGCCACGCCATCCGGATAAGGAAAGGGCCGTAATGGCCATAATCGGCCGGCCACCATTCCTGTGAATCGCGCATCATTGTAAAAATGTCGTCTTTTAGTGCTTGTAAATCAAGCTTTTTAAATTCTTCAACATAGTTAAACCCAGCCCCCATTGGATTGCTTAAACAAGAATTTTGGTGTAAAATATCAAGATTTAGTAGATTCGGCCACCAATCCCTTAGGGTTGGCCCTTTAGTAAAATCAGGTCCCCCGATTTCCGTTTGATTTGGTGTTTGCCTTGTTGTTTGGCTACTTGGTTCGCCATTCATGTTGCTACCGCCGTAATATCTTTTATGTAATATATGTAGGTGGGCGGGGTTTTGACAATTGACCGGAAACCAAAGGTATTATATAATAGTTAGCAAGACAAAGGCTTGGGCTATGCTCAAAGCCGCGGCTTTGAAAGGATAAGGACATACTAATGTTTAATGCGAAAAATACCAGCTTACAACTTATTTCATGGCTTGAGGATTATTTCCGGGAAAATGCCGCGCCGGAAACCAAAGCCGTCATTGGTATCAGCGGGGGGAAAGACAGCTCCATCGCTTGTGCCTTATGTGTTGCTGCCCTAGGAAAAGAGCGGGTGCTTGGTGTTTTAATGCCCCAGGGATATCAAGATGACATTGGTTTTTCTTATGACCTATGCCAAACTTTAGGGATAAAATATGTCAAAATTAATATTGCTGCCCCGGCTTTAAATATTTATGCCGAATTAGAAAGAAGCGGGCTTACGCCAAATACAGTTGCTACTTTTAACACTCCGGCACGGCTTAGGATGACGACCCTTTATGCTGTTTCCGCCATTGTATCAGGCCGCGTCATCAATACTTGCAATTTGAGCGAGGAATGGGTCGGCTATAGCACAAAATTCGGCGATTCGGCCGGGGATTTAAGTCCTTTTTCGCTCCTTACTGTAACAGAAGTAAAGGCTGTTGGCCATTATCTGGGTTTGCCAGACCGCTTTATTGAAAAGATACCTGTTGACGGCTTATGCGGAAAAACGGACGAAGAAAATCTAGGTTTTACTTATGAAGTGCTGGACAAATATATCCGCACCGGAGTTTGTGAAAATAAAGAAATAAAAGCAAGAATTGACCGCCTTAACGAAATGAATTTGCACAAGCTTAAGCCAATGCCAGTTTTCAAATACAATGGATAGGGAGCAGAAATTGCGAGTAATAATTGCGAGTAATAATTGCGAGTAATTTTTATTACGAGCAATTTTATTACGAGCAATTTTTATTGCGAGTAATAAAATTACTTGCAATCAAGATGAACTTATATTAAAATATATTCAAGAAAACTTAGGAGGATTCACATGGCTTACATAATCAATGAAAGCTGCATTAATTGCGGTGCTTGCGGCGGGTCATGCCCAGTTGACGCGATTTTTCAAGGAGATTCACAATACGAAATCAACCCTGACACCTGTATCGACTGTGGTGCTTGCGCTGACACTTGCCCGGTTGCCGCTATAGTGGCGAGCTAAAAAAGGGACTGCCCAGCGGCAGTCCCTTTTGATTCCCTCTGTGGCGAACTTTCTATACAATAAAAAGGTGACGCGAAAGTGCGTCACCTTTTTTTCCCTATTTCCGAAACAATTTTTTCTCTTTGCCCGGTGGTTTTAGTTTCCGGCTTCTTTTGCGAAGCATTTCATCAATCCGCTGGTAGTGGGCTTCATCGCGTTCTATTTTTTCTTTTATGTAATTTTCCTCGCGTTCTTCCTGAAGCCGGAATTGGTAATCAAGTTCCTTGAGCATTGTTTCTTTTATTTCATCAACAAATTCTTTCGTACTGGAGTGGACGGCATCAGATATCATTTGCTTAAGCAGCTGCTGCAAACGCAAGGTTTTTGCTTCGCCAGCCGCAGCTACTGCTGTGCCTGTGTTTTGGGTATTCATTAGTTCATTGGAATTGACCATCAAAACGTGTTTTTCTTTTTCTTCTTTTTCAAATACGCCAGGCGTACCCGCCTCGTACAAGTCCATTTTGGGAGCAACCTCACGCCCGGAAAAAGGTTTAAGCTGCCCGTCCTTTAAAATCATGCGGATTGCTTTTAGCTGCAAGCCTTGTTCTTTTAAGGATTTAACCTCCTTGAAACGGAAAATATCATCTTCGGTATAATAGCGATGTCCTAGTTCATTGCGCTTTATCGGCAGTTTCAACTCTTCCTCCCAATAGCGCAGGACGTGTGACTCAACTTGTACTTTTTTTGCTGCATCGGAAATAAGATAACGGGTTTCTTGCTTCATTTTTTTGCTCCTTTCTTTTTTCTGCAAAAGTAAAAAGAGAACGGCCCTGTGGCTTGCGCCTATATGGCTTGTCCTCTTTAGTAGTTAGTGTGAAAATTAAATTTCCGCTTTCGATAATACTTTAGTTTGCTTAGCGTGATAAATTCGCAAATCTTGTACTTTCTGGCAAGAACACCAGTTCGGTTGTCCCGATTGGCCCATTCCTTTGTTTTGCGATAATGACTTCCGCAATGCCCTTTTTTTCAGATTCTTTGTTGTAATATTCATCACGGTAGATGAACATTACAACGTCAGCGTCCTGCTCAATCGCGCCGGAATCGCGCAAGTCGGAAAGCATTGGGCGGTGGTCGGGTCGCTGCTCCACAGCCCTGCTTAGCTGTGACAAGGCAAGCACCGGGACATTTAGCTCGCGGGCAATCGCCTTAAGGGAGCGGGATATATCGGAAATCTCCTGCTGCCTTGAGTCCGAAGAACGGGACCCTGAGCCGCTCATTAACTGCAAATAATCAATAATAATCAATTTAAGGCCGTGTTCAAGCTTGTATTTTCGGCATTTTGAACGCAGCTCCGGAATGCCAATCCCCGGGGTATCATCAATAATCAAGTTTGATTTGCCGATTACCCCGGCACTTTCAATCAATTTTTCCCATTCCATGTCGGACAGGTTTCCGGTCCTAAGGTGCTGGGAATCAACCCGCGATTCCATCGAAAAAAGGCGGCTGACTAATTGCTCCTTTGACATTTCCAAGCTGAAAATTGCGACTGGCAACTTTTGCTTAAAAGCAACGTGCTGGGCAATGTTAAGCGCGAGGGCGGTTTTCCCCATTGAGGGGCGGGCAGCAAGCAAAACTAAATCCGATGGCTGCAATCCTGCTGTCCGGTAATCTAAATCGATAAATCCAGTGGCAATCCCAGTCACATTGCCCTTGTTTTTTGAGGCAATTTCGATTTTGTCAAGGACATTAAGCACTATTTCGCGAATGGGGACAAAATCGCCGCTATTGCTTTTTTGGACTAGCTCAAAAATGCGTTTTTCGGTATCTTCAAGGATATAATCAAGGCTTTCTTTTCCGCCATAGCAATTATTTAAAATCTCTTCATTTAATCTGATTAGTTTCCGTAAGGTTGATTTTTCGGCAACGATATTCGCATAATGCTTTATATTGGCAGATGTAAGGGCCGCTGTCATCAAATCGCGGACAAACTCAAGGCTTGATACTTCCGGCGGAACATCTTTTTCTTTTAAACGGTTCTGGAGCGTAATTAGGTCAACTGGCTTGCTCTCATCATTAAGCTCAACCATCGCCTCAAAGACAACCCCATATTGACGGCTATAAAAATCCGCGCTATTAACGATTTCGGCCGCAATAATAATTGCTTCCCGATCCATCATCATCGCCCCAATGACGGATTGCTCCGCTTCAATGCTATGGGGTAAAATTCGCTTAAGCAATGATTCTTCTATTGTCATTCTTAGGCCTCTTTGATTATAACGGTAAGTGTTCCTGTTACTTGAGGGTGTAACTTAATCGCGATCTTATGTGTGCCAAAGTTTTTGATTGGCTCTGCTAATTGGATTTTCTTTTTGTCTATTTCGATATTTAGCTGGTCTTTATATGCTTGTCCGATTTCTTTCGTAGAGACAGAGCCAAAAAACCGGCCGCTTTCACCAGCTTTCATGATAATGCTGATGTTTTTTTCTGATAAATCATCAGCAAGCGTTTTAGCTTTATCCAGGATTATTTTTGCATTTTTTTCTTCACCGGCTTTTTTATATTTTAGGTCGTTTAAATTCTTCGGCGTTGCTTCAATGCCTAGTTTCTTTGGGATTATGTAATTCCGCGCATAACCATCGTTTATGTCGCAGATTTCATCTTTTTTCCCCAAACTCTTTACATCTTGCAGTAATATAATTTTCATGTAATTACCTTTCTAAAACCTTTCCAAATCAAGAATACCGCTAGGTATTCTTGCTGCGGGCGGAGCGTCATGCTTGCATGACTTATTTCAAATGCGACGCCCTGCAATCTTAGTTGTAAGATAAAAGCTTGCTTTTATCTTACAACTCGCCTCCATCTATCATGCTGTCAAGCGTCCGTTTGACTGCGCCAATTCCTTCATCAATCGGAATGCCTTCCATCTGGCAGCCAGCAATATTCATATGGCCGCCCCCGCCCATTCGTTCCATGATAATCTGGACGTTTACTTCATCAATCGAGCGGGCGCTTACATAGATGCAATTCTGAAAGTCTGTTAGAATAAAACTGGCCTTGACTCCTTTTATATTTAATAATTCATTGGCAGCCTGGGCCCCGATGATGGTCGGGCTTTGGATATCTTCGCTGGTACAGGTCGAAATGGCATAAGCCCCGCGGTAAATTTCCGCCTGGCTGACCGCGTCGGCTTTGGCCTTGTATTCATGGGCATCTTCGCGGAACAGCTTCCTTACCCTTGTTACATCAGCTCCGCTCCGGCGCAGGAAAGCGGCGGCTTCAAAGGTCCGGACTCCTGTTTTTGTGACAAAATTATTCGTGTCAATCATAATGCCGGAATATAGGCAATCAGCTTCTTCATGGCGCATCCGGATATTGTCATCAATATATTGCAGGATTTCCGCAACCATTTCACAGGAAGAAGAAGCGTATACTTCTACATAATTCAGAGTGGCGTTTTCAATTATCTCTGCCCCTTGCCTGTGATGGTCAAGGACAACAATTGTTTTGCATAAGCGCAGCAAATCCGGACATTCGGTAATGCTTGGGCGGTTTACATCAACAACAACCAAAACGGTATTGCCATCGGCCATTTCGATTGCCTGTTGGCAGCCGATAATCATGTCATCTTCATATTCGGGGTTGCCCCGGAAAAGTTCAATCAATGGGTGGACGGATGTCGTCATTTCGTTAATGACGATATGGGCTTTCTTTTCAAGCATTGTTGCAATCCGGTAAATTCCGATTGCCGAGCCAAAACTGTCCACATCGGCCATCCGGTGTCCCATAATCACAACCCGCTCTTTTCCGGAAATTATCTCCCGCAAAGCATGGGCTTTAACACGGGCTTTGACACGGGTATTCCGCTCAACCTGCTGGCTTTTCCCGCCGAAATAGCAGATATTTTCTGGAGTTTTGATTACGGCCTGGTCACCGCCGCGGCCTAATGCCAAATCAATTGCATTGCGGGAAAATTCGTAGGTCTGCGCATATGAAAGGCCGTCAACGCCAATCCCGATACTAATTGTCACGCTCATTTCATTGCCGATATTAACTGTTTTGACATCTTCTAATAAATCAAACCTTTGCTCTTTCAAATCTTGCAAGGCCTTTTTGCGCAAAATGACATGGTATTTATCTTTTTCCAGTTTCTTGCAAATACCGTCTAATGACGAAATATATTTGTTCACCTTCCGGTCAATTAAGGCAATTAAAAGTGAACGGCGGACTTCTTCAATGCTTTCCAAGGCTTCATCATAATTATCAAGGTAAATCATCCCCACCGCCAAGCTCTGGTCGTCAACCTCTTTGAGGGCAATGTTTAGCGCGGTCGTATCAAATAAATAGATGGCAATTAAAAAACCGTCATAGTCAGCCGATTCAATCATATTACTGCTTTCGGCTAATTCTTTTGTCGATATTTTTTTAAGTTTTACTGAATAGATATTTCCATTAGATAAAACGCTGAACGTTTCCTCATCGTTTTCAAACGGAAGCTTGTCCATTGTAATTTCGGGAAAAATAGTTGTGATTGATTTGCGGTATTTTTTCCCTTTCTGGGCAATCTGCTCAAAAGCCTGGTTTGTCCAGATCAGCTTGCCCCGGTCATCAAGGATGGCGTATGGCAGCTCAAGCTCATAAAGCAACGTCTTTTGAATCTGCCCATACTGGGTCGCAAAGCTGACCAATTCATTAATAATAACCGGACGGTTATAGATTAAAGCCGATAAAAGCACCGCAAAATAAAAAATAATAAAACAAGTAAGAATCAGGCCGGAAGAGAGATCAACAAAATAAATGGCCAAATTCACGAATATTAGTAAAACTCCAAGATATATGGAGGTCTGCAAGTATCTCCTTAGCTTGCCTTTTAACCTAATCGCATTTCTCATAGCTTACCGTTTCTTTCTGGTATCCTAATTGACTGCCATTCAATCAGGTGAAACAACTGAAACAACGCTTAATTTCTACAGTATACCATTATATAACAATTTTTACCATATTTATTGCAATGTAAATTATCGCGTAGGGGCTACGCAAGGGTTCCGCAAAACCGTGCAGGACAAAACAGTTATCAAGCACTTTGCAAAGCAGCTTGATAAGCAGCTGCTAAGCGATTGTGATTGCTTGATAACTATTATTGCCCGCAGGTATCTTTAGGATGCTAATCCATAACATATGGCATCAATGCAACGTGACGCGCCCTTTTAATTGCGACAGTCAAGGCTCTCTGATGTTTGGCACAGTTTCCGGTAATGCGGCGCGGCAAAATCTTGCCCCGTTCAGAAACATATCTTTTAAGTTTGTTGCTATCTTTATAATCAATAACATTATCTTTTCCGCAGAAAACACAAACCTTTTTTCTTCTGCGAAGACCGCCCTTTCTTTTCGGAAAGTCGGGTTTATCACTCCTATTGTAAGCCATATTATTAGCTCCTCCTATTCTAAGCTGCTATCAATTGAACGGAAGCTCTTCATCGATTCCGTCCGGAATATTCATGAAACCATCACCAGCTGACGGCTCAGGCCTTCCGGCATTGCCGCCGGAATAACTGCCCTCGCTGCTGGCATTTTTGCTTTCACAAAATTCATGGTCTTCCACAACAATATCGGTCGTATATACCTTAACGCCCTCTTTGTTGGTGTAATTGCCTGTCTGGATGCGGCCGACGACCGCAATCTTCATGCCTTTGCGTAAGTATTTTTCAGCAAACTCACCAGACTTCCCAAACGCAACACAGCCGATAAAATCTGCTGAAGCTTCGTCATTGTTCCGGCTGAAACGGCGGTCAACAGCCAATGTATATCTGGCAATTGCCATACTGTTTTCGGCTTGTGAATATCTTACCTCAGGGTCTCTGGTCAAACGTCCCATTAAAATTACTTTATTCATAACTTCTCCTATTCCATTATGCGTGAGCCGTTGTGACTAGTCATCCTGCTTTACGCATAAGAAACGAATCACATTATCCATAATCCGGATTCTGCTTTCGATTTCTATTGGCGCTGTGCTTTCAGCATCGAAGTAGATAAAGTTAAAGTAGCCTTCTTTCATTTTCTGGATCTCGTAGGCTAATCTTTTTCTGCCCCATTCATCAACCTTTGTAATTGAACCGCCAAATCTTTCGATTAGTTCTTTTACTCTTCTGATGGTGGAAGCTCTTTCTTCCTCTTCGATTTTTGCACTCACAACAACGCATAATTCATACTTGTTCATGCGGGTTACCTCCTTTTGGTCTCTGGCCCCCGAAGGAGCAAGGAATGGCATTTAGATTAAGTTTTTCTAAGATGCTTGTATATCACGGATAACCATCTTATCATATAGTTGAAGAAATGGCAAGAGGGAAAATAAAAAAATACCGGGCAACCCCCGAACGCATATGGCCAGGCACTCTTACGGCACATAAGAATTTCCGTTTAGTGCTGCTTTGTTCCCAACCTGACACGATTCACAGACTCTTATTGCGTAAGACCCAGCCGCGTTCAAAGGATGCCACGGTTTTTTTAGTATAAGGGGTTTAAAGGTGATTGTCAACTGTCATGCCCAGTTCATGCTTGTGCTACGCCCGTACTTTAACCGCATTGCCTTTTTTATTTAAAGAATCACAAATTGCGGTGATTTCTGAAAATGAGTATGAAGAAAAACCGCCCGCAATGACATTTTCATCGTCTTTAAAAGGCTGTAAAAACCAGCTGCTTCCCTTAAGCCAGTCGCCAATTTTGACTAAATCATCTTCTGTATGCAGCTCTTTTACAACCGTGGTGCGAAATTCATGGACAAGGCCGGACTCTTTAATGATGAGGACTGATTTTTCTATTTTTTCTAATGAAAGATTATCAAGCGGTTTAGCTTTAAAGCCGCAAGCTAAGGCATATTTTTCCTTGCTGTTTTTAAGGTCCATGGCAATATAATCAAGCAAGCCTTCTTTTATTAAGGAAGCAATGACTTCCGGACGGTAGCCGTTAGTATCAAGCTTGACCAGATAACCAAGCTTTTTCACCATGCGGATAAAATCTTCAAGATCCGGCTGGAGTGTCGGTTCGCCGCCGCTAATGCAAAGGCCGGAAAGCACATTTTTTCTTTTTTCCAAAAAATCAATTATATCTGCTTCGTTAAGCAGCTTTTCATCGCAAAAATCCCCGGCTATTAAATCGCGGTTATGGCAAAAAGGGCAAAGAAAATTACAGCCCGCCGTAAAAACCGTTGCCGCGACATGGCCGGGATAGTCAAGTAATGTAGTTTTGGTTAAGCCCGCAATTTTCATAAACTAATAATTAGACCGTAGGTTTGGAGTTGTTGTGAATTTATGATATATTAAAAGCAACAGGAAAACAACCCTCGGAGTAAAAATGGCAGACCTATCTCACGAAAAATATATGAAAGCGGCGTTAAGGCAAGCAAAAAAAGCAGCCAGCTTGGGTGAAGTACCGATTGGCTGTGTGATTGTTTATGCCGGAAATCCTTATCCGAATCCGCAAAACTGGCGGAAAGCGGAAGATATCGCCACATTAAAGCATAAAAAAGCCTTGGCAAAGGGGCAGATCATCGGCACGGGATATAACCGCCGGAATACTGACAAGACTTCACTTGCCCATGCCGAAATCACAGCCATCAAAAAAGCCAGCAAAATTATCGGCGATTGGCGTTTGGATAATTGCATTATGTATGTGACATTAGAGCCTTGCCAGATGTGTGCTGGCGCAATCATTCAAGCGCGGATTCCCACGGTGGTAATCGGAAGCATGAACCCAAAAGCAGGTTGTGCCGGGTCGATTCTTAATATCTTGGAAATGCCAGCATTTAATCATCAGGCAAAGGTATTAAGAGGAGTGATGGAGGAGGATTGCTCGCGGGTGCTGACAGATTTTTTTAAGGAACTGCGAAAAAAATAAATTTACATTCCCCCAAATCTATGTTATGCTTGGTATGAATTAACGGTACTACATATAGTAGTTTACAGGAGGAAAAAATGAAAAAATTATTATCACTACTGCTGGCACTCACGATGGCATTTACGCTTGTGGCTTGTGGCGGCGCAGAAGAATTTGAGCTGGCACTGATTACCGATTACGGAACGATTGACGATGGTTCTTTTAATCAAGGCTCATGGGAAGGCATTGTCCAGTATGCCGAAGCAAACAATATTTCCCACAAATACTTTCAGCCTGCTGATGAAGCAGCCGATGCTTATCTTAATGCAATCGACTTAGCAGTCCAAAGCGGGGCAAAAGTCATTGTCACCCCCGGTTTTATGTTTGAGACCTCGATTTTCATTGCCCAAGACCGTTACCCTGATGTCAAGTTTATCCTGCTTGACGGCTCACCGAATAACGGCGACTGGGACAACTACGAAGGCAAGGTCGGCGACAATGTCGTCAGCATTTTCTACGCCGAAGACCAGTCCGGTTTCCTTGCCGGTTATGCCATGGTAAAAGACGGCTACCGCAATCTCGGTTACATGGGCGGAATGGCTGTGCCCCCGGTTGTCCGTTTCGGCCACGGTTTTGTCCAGGGTGCTGAATACGCGGCCCAGGAGCTTGGCTTAGCCGACGGCTCGATTAATATCAATTATTTTTACACCGGAACATTTAACCCTGCCCCCGAAATCCAGACTAGGGCAGCTGCTTGGTACAATGATGGCGTTGAAGTCATTTTCGTTGCCGGCGGCGGAATCTTCTACTCTGTTGTCCCGGCAGCCGAAAACGAAGGCAAATTTGTCATTGGTGTTGACGTTGACCAGTCTCCTTTGTCAGACACAGTTATCACCAGCGCACTCAAACTTGTGACCTCATCTGTCTATGACAGCGTCGAAGCTTACTATAATGGCCGGTTCGCTGGCGGACAGACGCTTCTTTATGAAGCTTCCAATATGGGCATTGGATTGCCGATGGCTACTTCCAAATTTAATTCTTTCTCGCAAGCTGATTATGACGCGATTTTTGCCAAAATCGTCAGCGGTGCTGTTGTTGTTAATAACAATACCGACATTGCCCCGGCCGATCTTCCGATTAGTGCAGTAGTAGTTAATGACCAGAATTAAAAAGGATTTAAATAAGTAACTATACATTCCCCCTGCGCAAAACGAATAATGCTAAATTCGCCTCGCGCGGGGGGATTTTTTAAGGAAATACATACAATGGATACAGTTATCGAAATGAAAGGAATTACCAAAGCTTTTCCGGGAATCATTGCCAATGATGATATCTCTTTGGATTTGCGGCGCGGTGAAATCCATGCCCTGCTCGGCGAAAACGGAGCGGGAAAGTCAACGCTGATGAGCATCCTGTTTGGCCTTTATCAGCCTGACAAAGGCACAATTACCAAAAATGGCGAAACCGTAAGCATTAACGGGCCAAATGACGCAACGCGCTTTGGGATTGGCATGGTCCATCAGCATTTTAAGCTAGTCCAGAATTTTACTGTCCTTGAAAATATTGTCCTTGGAATGGAAACAACCAAACGCGGCTTTCTCCATATGGAAAAAGCGCGGGCAAGGGTAATGGAACTTTCTGAGCAATATGGGCTTTCAATCAATCCTGACGCTTTTATTTCTGACATTACTGTCGGTATGCAGCAGCGGGTAGAAATCCTGAAAATGCTTTACCGCGAAAATGAAATCCTCATCTTTGACGAACCAACCGCGGTTTTAACCCCGCAAGAAATCGATGACCTGATGGACATTATGAAAGGATTAACCGGGGAGGGGAAATCAATTCTTTTTATCACCCACAAGCTGGCCGAAATTAAGCGGGCTGCTGACCGCTGTACTGTCCTTAGAAAGGGCTGTCATATCGGCACCGTTGACGTTGCTTCTGCTGATGTCGAGCAGCTTTCAGAGATGATGGTTGGGCGCAAGGTAAATCTTGTTGTCGAAAAAGATAAGGCAAAACCGGGTGAAGTCGTGCTTTCGGTCAATGGGTTATGCGTTAACAGCAAAACCCATGGGAAATCTGCGGTTAATAATGTTTCATTTCATGTCCGCTCCGGCGAGATTGTTTGCATTGCCGGGATTGACGGCAACGGCCAGAGCGAGCTTGTTTATGCCTTGACTGGCGTTATCCCGCCTGACGATGGGACAATCATCCTTGACGGAAAAGATATTTCCAAAACATCAGTCCGCGGCCGCAGCAATGAGGGAATGGCGCATATTCCCGAAGACCGCCACCGTCACGGCTTGATTCTTGATTATGATTTGGCGTACAACCTCGTTTTGCAAACATACCACACTCCGCGTTTCCAAAAAAACGGCTTTTTACGCTTTAAAGAAATATATGAATACGCTGATGAGCTAATTGGAAAATTTGATATCAGGAGCGGGCAGGGCGGAAAAACACCGACCCGGAGTATGTCAGGGGGAAATCAGCAAAAAGTTATTGTCGCAAGGGAAATTGACCGCAAACCAAAGCTTCTTGTGGCGGTCCAGCCAACCCGCGGCCTTGATGTCGGGGCGATTGAGTATATCCACAAGCAGCTTATCTTTGAGCGGGAGCTTGGGGCTGGGGTCTTGCTTGTCTCCCTTGAGCTTGATGAGGTAATGAATTTGAGCGACCGCATCCTTGTCATCTATGAGGGGCAAATTGTTGCTGATGTTGACCCAAAAGATGTCACTTTACAAGAGCTTGGCCTTTATATGTCCGGCTCAAAGAAAAATATTGGCGCTTCTTCATTGCCGGGAAAGGAGCAAACGAATGAAAAATGAACGGAGCTTTCTTTCTTCCTTTAATGGGATGGGGGTGCTTTCGTCAGTAATTGCGGTGCTGATTGGCTTATTTGCTGGGCTGATTATTTTGCTTTTATCAAATCCATCCCAGGGTTTTGCCGGTTTTATCATTGTCCTGACGGGCGGATTTTCCGATCTGTTTAACCTTGGACAAGTCTTATACTATGCCACCCCCATTATCATGACCGGGCTGTCGGTTGGTTTTGCGGGCAAAACAGGGCTTTTTAATATCGGGGCTTCCGGCCAATTTACCTTTGGAATGTATGCCGCTATTTTGGTTGCCGTCAGGCTTTCACATCTGCCGGGGCCGATCTTATGTATCGCGGCCTTATTAGCTGGCTTGGCTGCCGGGGCATTGTGGGGATTTGTCCCCGGGCTTTTGAAAGCCTTATGTAACGTCCATGAAGTCATCGCTTGTATCATGATGAATTATATTGGAATGTACCTTGTTAATTATCTCATTGTCGTAACGGAGATATACGACCGGAATAAAAATATGACAACAAGCGTGCCAAGCCGTGTGAATCTGCCCACATTAGGGCTTGATACTTTATTTTCAGCCGCAACAACAGGCGGGGCGGTTCGTCCCTCAAGTGTCGGGAGCGGAATCTTGATTGCCGTCATTACGTGCATATTTATTTATATTATCCTGGAAAAAACCAAGTTTGGCTACGAATTGAAATCGTGCGGTTATAACCGCGAAGCCGCCCATTATGCCGGAATTAATGAAAAAAAAGGCATCATGCTGTCGATGGCTATCGCCGGAGGGTTAGCCGGATTGGGCGGAGCAATGCTTGCGCTGGCCGGGGCTGGAAGAGGAATCAAAGTGGTTGATGTGCTTGTGCCAGAGGGATTCATGGGCATTCCGGTCGCCCTGCTTGCCTTTAATAATCCGCTTGGCATTATCTTTACCGGCTTTTTGATTGCGTATCTTTCACAAAGCGGATTTTTATTACAGCGGCTTGCGTTTGCGCCGGAAATCATCGAAATTATTATCGCCATAATTATTTATTTTTCAGCCTTAGCCCTATTACTTCAAGGCGTGATCCAATACTTCATGCGTGGGAAAAAGCAAAAGATGAAAGTAACGGCAGAGGAATCCAACGGGGAATCCAACAGGGGGGATAAAGTCCCGGAAAGGGGTGAGAGCCAATGAGTTTTGATGTCTTAGTTTTTTTAATCCAGCAAATGATGTTTTTTTCGATACCTTTACTTATCGTTGCCCTCGGCGGGATGTTTTCCGAGCGGAGCGGAGTAGTTAATATTGCGCTTGAGGGCATTATGATAATGGGGGCATTTATTGGGGTTTTGTTTATCTTCTTTGTCCAAAACGCCAATGCAAGGTTGAACGCTCAACCTTTATTATTAGTTGCGCTATTGCTTGCTGCTTTGGCTGGGTCTTTGATTGCTTTGCCCCACGCTTATGCTTCGGTCCATATGAAAGCAAACCAAGTTATCAGCGGGACGGCAATTAATATGTTTGCCCCTGCATTCGCAATTTATGTTGCCAGAATGATCCGCACAGTCCAGCAGATCCCGTTTACGAACCAATTTTATATTGAATCAGTCCCGGTCCTTGGCGATATTCCGGTTATCGGCCAATTTTTGTTCCAAAAAACCTATCTAACCACTTATTTGGGCTTTTTGATTCTTGCCATATCTTGGATATTACTATATAAAACGCCGTTCGGCCTTAGGCTCCGGGCTTGCGGTGAGCATCCCCAGGCGGCAGATTCGGTCGGAATTGGCGTTTTTAAAATGCGCTACATCGGGGTCATGATTTCCGGGGCCCTTGCCGGAATCGGGGGAGTCGTTTTTGTCATCCCTACATCGATAACATTTGATGCAACCGTCTCAGGCTATGGATTCCTTGCGCTTGCAGTTTTGATTTTCGGGCAATGGAAACCCGGCCGGATTTTATTTGCGGCCTTTTTCTTTGGCCTGATGAAAACAATATCGGTTGCTTATTCCAGCATTCCGTTCCTTAGCAGCTTGCAGATTTCCGGCTCGGTATACAAAATGATCCCCTTTATCGCCACGCTTGTTGTTTTGGCATTTTCTTCACGCAGGTCAATGGCTCCAAAAGCGGTCGGAATACCGTATGACAAAGGAAGCAGATAGCAGCTTATTCCTTAATTTTCTCTGCCCTTTTATCTAGCAAGAGGTCAATTAAGAGCCCTGCGGAAACCAACGCCCCGCCGATTAAGATTTGCCTTGAGAAAGAACCGGAAATCAGCGCATCGATTAGAATGCCTGTAAATACTTGTCCGACAAACATCAGCAAGGATAAATAAAAAGCTGGCACTTTTGTGACCAGAACATTGCAAATCATGACCGTGCATAACCCGACCGGGCCGCCTAGGTAGATAAGGAGATTGGGCGAAAAAGTAATTTCTGCAAAATCCATTTCATTTTGCCCCAGAAGCAAAAGAACCGGGATTGAAAAGGCCAAGCCAACGATATAATTGTAAAGGGCGCTTATCTGGACGCTTGAAAAGTCGGCCAGCTTTGCATTCAGGGAACGCGAAATAATAACAGTAAAACCAGTCGCAAAAGCCAAAATAATCGCAAGCAAGGCAAAATTGCTTGTCATATACGCAATTCCGGCCAGAATCAGCAAAAGGCCGACCATTTTCCGCGCCTTAAACGGATGCTTTGGCAAACCAAGCCATCCGGCCTGGTCAATCAATAATCCGGCAATGCCCTGCCCAAGCAGGCCAAGAGCCATGATTTCAGAAACGGTGATATGGGCAAAAGCATAATTCGTAAAAACAACCGTCAAAATGCCAATCGCTCCCCCCGAATAAAAATACCATGGGACTTTTGGCAGGCTGATTTTGTCATGCCTGATTAATAAAATGGCTAAAATAACGATTAACCCGGCAACATGGATAATAATTGTTGACGTATGCAAACCATATTGCGCGGCAAGGTCACCATTAAAAAGAATCATGATGGCGATAAATACGCCCGTTAAGAGAGACAAAAAATAATACATGGAAACCTCTGAATTTTATTTTACTATTCTTACACGCATTTCATTATAGCAAATAGATCCTGCGATAACAATAGCTTATGCGCTTGACATCGTCATTGCGGGCTTGACATTGTCATTGCGGGCTTGGCATTGTCATTGCGGGCTTGGCATTGTCATTGCGGGCTTGACCCGCAATCTCAATTTAAATAAATTTATGTAAAACATACTTGACATGGAAATTCAAGTGTGTTATTCTTATGTAAAGCATACTTTACAAACATTCATCTTCTGTAAAACGCAATTTTAAATATCAGAAAGGCATGGTTATTCGCATGAAAAACAGGATTGAAGAAATCCGCAAGGAAAGAGGCTTAAAGCAGGAAGAACTTGCCGAGGCCCTTTCGGTGTCACGGCAGACAATCAGCTCGCTGGAAAATGGGCGGTATAATCCGTCAATTTCGCTGGCATTTAAGGTTTCCGCATATTTTGGTATGCAAATCGAAGAAATATTCATTTACGAGGAGGAATCACAATGAAGAAACAGAAAAAAATCGGCAAAATTATCTTTAATACTTTCTATTGGCTATTGTTTTTGGCAGTTGGCGCAATCTGGGGCGTAAAAGGCTGGCTTCTTAACTGGCGCGGCATTATCGGCATAATCATCCTGGTCGTATTCCTCGTGCTTTTGCTTGAGGCAATCAACAAAAAATGCTGGAAAGAGCCAGCAAAGGAAGAGGAAAAGCAAAGAAAAGAGCCGTGGCTAAAGATAATAACCCGGACAGCAATGCAAGTAACAATGGGCGGTGCGTTTTCTTTTGGATTAATCAGTATCATCTTTTGCTTAATCGATGGCAATAATGAGGGAATTGTGTTATACATTGGCTGTATTGCCGTTTCGATTGTCCTTTATATTATCCTTTTAGCCGTCCGCCCGCTCCAGGAACAACAGGTAAAAGATGAAATTGACAAAACGAAAAAGGATTTTAAGAACTATGGCAAAGATGAGCGGCTGGAAGCCATCCAGCAAAAAGCCGGATTCATTACCCTTGGGGCAACCCTAATGCTCCTGCTTTCATTTGGCGCGGTCATTGCGGAATACCCGCCAGCCAACTACAACATCATTACCGTGGGCATATTAGGTATTTTCGGGATTGCGGTTCTTTTGTTTATGGTTTTACATGGCCTTTATAATGCGGAAAAGCTTGACGTAAATAAGAAAAATACGGCCGGTAAAAACTTAATCATTTTTATTGTCTGCTTAATTCCGCCAGCTTTACTGGCCGTTAAATGGATAATTGCCGGGCTTACAAGCATTGGCATTGCGTTTTTTGTGGTTTTCGTCTGCAATGCTATTAATGCAGCGTTTGAATTGTGGTATGTAAAAAAATACCCGCCTTTTGCTTAAAGCAGTGAATTGGAAATAATTTAAAATTTGTTTAGAATAAAGGAGATTATATATGAACAAAAATAAAACTGAAGAAACTTATCAATCATTGGGACTGTATATTGGCATGGCTTTTGGAGCGATGTGTGGGGCGGTGACAGTTGCGCTTACAAGCTTCGGCATTATGGCTGTGCCATTAGGATTGGGCTTGGGAATGTTGCTGGGAATGACAATTGGGTCATGTATTAAAAAAACGCTGTAGATATGTTTTCGGAGGCATAGGATTGGAAAACTTTACTGACATAATTATATTTATTCTGATTGCATTGTTAAGCTATTGGATTTCTGCGATAGTTCACGAATTAGGGCATATCGTTATTGGGTTAGCCCACGGCTGGAAATTATTTATTCTGGTAGTTGGGTTTGTCGGAATAAAAAGGAAAGATGAAAAGCTTGCATTGTATTTTGAAAAAAATCCTGTCATGTGGGGCGGCGCAGGTGGGACATTCCCAATAAAAGAAGATAAAAATAATATAAAGATATGGTCGAAAATTTTGCTTGGCGGGCCAATAGCTTCAATAACAATGGGAATAATATTTATTGCCATTAGCGTGTTTCATTTTCATATTGTTTGGTTGTTATTAGGGGCTATGCCGATTGGAATGGGGATTGCTTGTCTACTGCCGCTTAAAACAGGCATTACCTATACCGATGGGAAAAGATGGTTAAGGCTCCGGAATGGCGGCCAAGGTCAAGCGGAAGAAGCCGCAATATTCAAAATGACAGAAATTGGGCTATTAGGAAAAGACAAAAGCCTGCTTCAAAAAGAAGCATTTGAAGCGTTGCTAAATGCAAAGCTCCCTGCCTTACGATATTATGGGTATTATTATTTGTATCAATATTATGCCGCTAATAATGATGACGAAAATAAAGCTAACGTTCTTGAGGTATTAAACGATATGAAAAGTAAAGTGCCTAAAATCATTGTTGCTGATTGTCCGTTATGACGCACCGGGAAAAAATGCCTTATTTATTTGCTTTTATTTCGTCTTTTGGGACGATTACGCAATGCCATTATCGTGGTTCCAATTATTATCACGATAAGCCCAATTATTGCCCCATGCCTAGTAACAAAATCTAAAATAGATTGAGTTGATATAATTGAAATAATTAAACCGCTTAAGATTAATAACGCGCTAATTGCTTTTATAAGAGTCCAACTATATAATTGAGGTATTTCTTCGCTAACCACGCTACGAATCAAATTATTTAGCGTTCCGTCATTTAATGCTTCCTTGATTGAATTGTTTATTGTATTGCCAATATTTCCTATCTCGCCTTCAAAAGAATCCATAGTTTTTTTAATTTCCCTGTATTCCTGCGATACAAGCTTTGACTGGTTGTCAATTTCTGTTAGCTTCATTGCTACTGCTTGCCAAGGATAGCCGGCTTTCATTAAGCGTTCTAACGACTCTTCCGGCCCATCATCCAAGTAAGGTTCTTCCCATTCGCTTTCGCGCATTCCTACTGGCGCCCCTTTACGGCTTGACCTGACATAGCCTTTTTGACCTTGATAATAACCTGAATAAAAAGCTTGGGGAATTTCATCGTCATCGAGTTTGAAAATTGTGAGTCTAAATAATGCTTCGCCATATACATACTTGCATTCTTGACTGCTTGTATTAGTAAGAGTCCAGCTTAATGAACCACAGAATCCGGCATCAACTTGAGTTGAACTGACTACAACACCTTCTCTTGATAAATCGGTTGTGGGAGCAAGAAAGCCATGAAATGCTTTGCCAGGAAACAAATTATTTATAGTTTCTTTTGAAAAATCAATCTCTTCAATTGATGAAACCCCGATTGAATGACCCGGAGGAAGAATAATTCCTTTCTTTTTTCTATCTTCACCTAATTCGAACTCTCTTCCAGTACTAAGATATTCGCCTTTGCTTCCCAATCGAATTATATATGAATTAGGCCGGATATTTTCTTTATTGCCATTCTTTATTACGCTGCCTAACAATTTCTCAAAATCAGAATCTCTTAGTATAGTCGCCATATCTCTCCTTAAAATGTTCTTCAAGTAATAAGCTTCAATAAATTATACCCAAAGATAGACCTGAACACAAGAGCCTTTATAACGAAACTTAAAATATCTATAATTCACATAATATTTATAAGCAATCTCGCCATAATTTTATTATACTTCTTTTGGTGTGTCATAAAAAGGACTTTCATGCGTTTGCATTAAAACGGAGTCTAAGGGATTTGAACCCTTGCGCCGGCGAACCGACCTACCGAATTTCGAATCCGGACCATTCAGCCTCTTGGGTAAGACTCCTTACGGCCAATATTTTCTTCCGTAAGTCAGATTATATTATATGAAAAATAAAGTGCCTAAAATCATTGTTGCTGATTGTCCGTTATGACGCACCGGGAATATCCTTTTAATCAATAAGGAATTGTTTTCACAAGCCAACTAGCAAATTTAATTTTACTGCGTTGGCACTCAAAACAATTATTGCCGTATTTAATTTGAAAGTCTATTAAATTCGGCAAATCAGGTCTTAAAACGATTTGGTTTTTGGTGATTGAATTAGCAGGTATTAAAAAAATGTGTACTTCTTTTTTCTTTTTGTCATTTAAAAGCAACCACCAATCATTAGCTAATAAGCTAATACTGGGATTCGCCCAATATGTAGCCCCATTCTTATTTAACGACGCGAAAGTCGGGCTTCTTCCTATATTGATTCCATTTGCTGTACATAAGCTCACCGCTTCTCTTTTGGAAATTGAATCATCTGTAAAATTATTTGTCTTATATGTAATGAATTTATTAGGCGCTCCGTCATTTCCTATAAGTGAAGATTCACACAAAGGATTGCGCTGAGATGTCGCTCTATTTTTTAAAGACACATTAATTTCTATCTCGTCCATAATAGAAGAAACAACATTGGCTGAAAGCTCTTTTAAAAGCTTATCTTTAAGTAAGCCGCTGACTATGCTTGCCCCGATTTCAGAACAAAGCATATTTATCTGCCTTTTAGTTTCTTGAAGGTCTTCCATATCACATAATCTGTCAGCGCAATATTGGTTAAGTGCATCAAATAAATACCCATCTTTGCTTAAAAGTGCTATTAGTTCAGCACCCTCATCAGACCTCATAGTAAACGGTATGTCTTTAATTTTCACGATGCCTTTATTTGATTCACAATAAAACTGCATTGTTTCACCGAGCAGAATACCAAAATCTATCTTTAACTGCCGCATATACGACATGAGTTGGTCTGCATTCCGATCCGACAATGCAACACTCGGCTTTTTAAGCTCCACCACGATGATATCTTTACCGTCAGCATTGATAATCACATCGGGTTTTAGGCTATGGGCTGCACCAACAGGGATTATTTTTCCGGTTACAATCTCACCTTTATATGCAGACCAACCCAATTTTTCAAACAAAAATTCTACAGCTTTCTGAAAATCACGCTCTGATGAATCGCGATTCCTATTTATATGAAAGCATATTTCATTCCAAATTGAATTGTAATCCATGCCAACCTCCTGCTTTGAATATTTTGTTGCTTGAAACTCAAACGATTTTCTATTATACTCCTTGTAAATTAATAAATCAAGAATCAACTTGAATAAACTGCGCGGCGGTCATGATTTTAAAAGGCGCAATTCTTTTACAGTCATCGCTAATCTCTCAACTTATATTTTCTGTTCCGATTTGCGCCAATCGGAATGATAATATTTTCGGCTACAAGTTGCGAAAGCGTTCTTCTGGCCGTCTTTGAACTGCGATTGATAACGCTCGCTATATCTGCTGCGCTTGCTTCTCCATTTGTGGAAAGATATGTAATTATTTTTTCACGGTAATTATTATCGGATATTTTATTGGACACTTTATCGGACATTTTATTGGACACTTTATTGGACATTTTATTGGACACTTTATTGGACATTTGCATTTCTGTGTCCAACAACTTGAACGGCACGACCGTCTTAAACACATCGCCGTCGCTCAATTCAGGCTCACCGCCGGAATAAATCTTAGTAAACTTATAAAGATTTCTCACCCCCGAACCAAGCACATCAGCCCGTCCGATGTTGATGAAAAAATTTGCAAGTAATGGATTTTTCGGAAACGGCGCGAAGTTATCGGGGTCAATTTTACCGGGAGTTTTCGGCAAACTCCAGTTCTCAGTCATGATTCGCTCGCGTTCAATTATAATCTTTGCAGGATAGGCACTCGTGTAGTCTCGATGGACGAGAATATTGCTGACAAGTTCTCGCGCAATTGAAGCGCGGACACTTACTGACTGCCCATTAATAATATGAAATCTGTCGAGAGTATGCTTGCTGATGAAGTCAATGAGTTGCTCGTAGGCATCAATCAAATTTGTCGATACCATCAAGCGGTCATCATAACGATCGAGGTTGTCGCGGCGACAGATTGCATCGGTAATATAATTCGCCGTGCAGGAGCGAATGACATCATCTTTCCCGAACAACAAAATCGCCGCAAGGTTATAGCCGGTACTGCCAAGCTCGCGGCTCTCTTGATACAAGCCCGCGCTTTTTATTATTTCCTCATCGCTCATGCTCAACCACGAGTGGTCAGGAATACGATTGGCCGCCAAACGGCGAATCTTCGGCAAGAGCCGAGCAAAATCAAAATCTTCATCTTTTGCGTAAGGGAAAATTTTGCGCTCGGAATAATCTGCGGCTTTGCGGCGATGGATTTGCGAAACCATTTCGGAATTGCGGGTTATATCCATGTCGCAGTCTTCGGCACGGTCGAAAATTTTTCCACCGAGCATTACTACCTGTGAGTTAGGCGGCACATAACACCACAGGATTGCTTTGCCATTAAGCTCTGCTTCTTCCAATGAGATGAAAAGTGTCGGCGCGAACTTCTGCGGATTGTTGAGCAGGTTTGCGAAGTCTTTCTTCATTTGAGCGACAGCTTTTTTATTCACGCCGACAATTTTCCCATCGTCTTCGACACCGAGCAAGATGTGACCGCCGTAACGATTTGAGAAAGATGACACGGTTTCATAAACGCTGCTCGGAAGCTCGTCTTTGCATCGTTTGAACTCAACCGTGAGACCTTCGCCGTTGTGAATGATTTGTTCTAGTTTTGTGTTCATAGATTTATTAGTCCCCCTGCTCTCATTATAGAGCATCAAATATCTCGTTAAGACTATCTAAAATAAACTGTTGAGCTTCCTTTTTATAAAGGACAACCGAATATGATCCCCTCATTCCAGCTCTTTCTTCCTTGAAAATTCCGACAAGTTCGCTCTGTGGTGTGATAGTTTTTATTTTCTTTTCGTTAAATATTTCTTCGGCTAAGAAACCTCTTTCCACCAACCAAGTCGTAACAGCTCTTCTATTGCACTTTTTCATAATGGAAGTATCAATAACTTTGTCTATTTCTTCAATAAAAATAGAAATTGGCAAAGGCGTTTCACTGATCGCAACCTTTGATTTTTGCTCCTCGGAAAGTCTAAAAGGCAAAAGATGTTTCGTGCTTTTCCTGCCAACTTCGCCGCCGTTTGCGATTATTTCGTTTAACTTTTTTGATATATGAAAAAAACAACGAATCAGCCGCGGGTCGTTGAGAAGTGCATCATCGGAAAGGGGGATACTCGTGTAAGGGTCAAGCCCATTTGCGAGTTTATCGATAACTTCTTTGGCTCGAGTTGTTAGTTCGAGATCTGTCATACTTGTTCCTCCTAAAAACGGAGTCTAAGGGATTTGAACCCTTGCGCCGGCGAACCGACCTACCGGATTTCGAATCCGGACCCTTCAGCCTCTTGGGTAAGACTCCTTACGGCCAATATTTCTTCCGTAAGTCAGATTATATTATGAAATTCCTTTAAAAGCAAGACAAAATTACAATTAACAGGCTGGAATGTGTACTGTAAAATTAAAATTAACAAGTTTTACAGTATATTTTTATTGGATTAAGAGAGGAAAAATAATGGACAAGATGACGTTCCGCCAAATCCAGCTTGAACATCTTTCGGAAGTGATGGTTGAATACCAAAAATATCTTAATGAACTGGTCTGCCTTATGGGTGACAGTTCCCCTTTAAGCTTCATGATGGAATACCGGAATTTTACCAATGACGAACTTGTCCACCTCGCAATCCAGAACTATATTGAAAGCTTGAAAAAGGACATACGCGAAATCGAATCATTGTTGATGGAGCGTGATAAAACTAATTGATTGCCGGGAAGACGGCGGAAAGAAAGAGGAAAAGCAAATGGCAAAAATCAAGTTAGGCATGAGAGTTGAAATCATTAAAGCAGTAATGGGGGAAATCCAGTCCACTAAACAACCTTACTACAAAATCGTAATTGAGCAGGACGGCGAGGTAATTAGTTTTAGCTGTACAGAGCTGGTTTATAATGAGGGGTCTGGGCTAAAGGGCGAGATGGTTAACTTGGTAGGCGAGTTTAACGATGATTACAAGAAAATCCGCATTACCGGGATAGTGAAAGGTAAGTAGGAAAATGTATGAGGAAATTAAGGAATCACATGAGGAAATTCTGGAAGTTCATTACGAAGAAATATTACGTGAGGGACATTCTCCGGAAGATGTCGGATTGGAACAGCAGGTAGCCATTGAGGAAATGCTTGAAGCCGAAGCTGTAAGCCCAAGCTCATTCCAAGGCATTGAAGCGTTAAACATTGGATATCTGGGCGATGTCGGGACTCATGAAATGCTTGAAACTTACCTGAATGGAATATATAACACGGTTGACGGCTTCTATATGATGGTATGGCAACTAGAGTATGACCAATTGAAGCATGGTGATTTCGTCTCCCAGCTTGAGTCTCTGAAATCAGATAATTATTATATGCACGTTGAGACGGTTGAAAGGCTTGAGACCTTGGAATGGCAGATTCATGACCTAAACAATTTAGGCATTATGGGCTTGGTGAGTTCTGGCTTGCTGTTCGGCTCACTGCTTGTGGCCATGCTGATGAGGTACATAAAACATGAGTGAGTTATTTGAGATTTATATTGTTGCAAGTATTTATGGGATAGGCATCGGTGCAGTGCCGTTAATAATAGGCCTTACTATTAGCGGCATTTTGAAAATTTTCAAGCAATCAAATAAATGAAAGGAGAGCTAAAAATGAGACTAAATATTTTGAGTGGCGGCGGCAGTTCGGCAATTTCCGATGCCCAGACAGCAGTCCAGAGCGGACTTACTGAAATAGCAGGTGGCATGACTTCGACATTGTCAATGGTCATACCAATCGCATTAGGCATTGTCGGCGCGGTAATGCTAGTTGTTTTCGGAGTGCGGCTTTTTAAGAAGCTTAGTGGCAAGGCATAAGGGTAACAGCCAAAGGGAGCTTAACCGCTCCCTTTACTCTTTTCGTTAATGCGGTTACGAAGTTTTAAGGAAAGAGTAACAAAATCTTTGCTGTAATCAGAAAATTTTAGGAAGTCAACCGAGGTAGAAGATATATCAAGACCATAAGACAAATAAAACATCTCATCGATTTCATCAATAAAAGAAGCACACTTATATTTGTCATACAACAGGTCTTGAAGGGTCAAACCTCTGATGTCTAAGTCGGGTTTGAAAATGTGTAAATGATATTCGTAATTTGAAATTTTACTAAAGTACATTAACTAACCTCATTCAAATTAAAACAAATCATTTTTGATTTCGTCCCAACAGGCATCTATGTAAGTCCCATTATTTTTTGATTTTTTTACAGGCTTGAATTTTATGTTATTGGATTGCTTATTATTTTTTTTGCCCTTGCCAAATAAAATCCTGTAAGCCGAGTAAATTATCAAAGCTCCAAATGAAAAATAAATAAATGTAAAGGTGTTGTTATCCATAATGATATCCTCTTATTTAAGGCTAAGTGCTTCAGATTTGTTTTTGTAATATGTAATTATTTCATCAGCTAAGTAATCTTTATGAGTAAATGTAATCATTACAATATTATCGGATAAGAACTTTGAATCTGACGCTACGTAATCATTGAAACTAGATTCGGGTATCAATTTAACATAACTGGATAGTTCGTGAAAATTGATTTTGAATTTTTCAATACATGAAATTTCCTTGTGTTCGACATCGATTTTACAAGAAACATCTTTTTTTATGATTTCGCTTTTATGAACAATGCAGATGTATGAGTGGTCGTTTATCATATCAATAATCATTTTAAAGCCCTCCGTTTTACTATTTTAAAATGATTATACCAGAAAGGATAGAATAATGAAAGCACTAAAAAGAACATTTATATTTTTATTGGAAAAAGTTTTGCCAATATTATTATGCGTAGTCATTATTACGGTTAGTATTCCACCTAAAAAAGTTGAAGCTTTTGCGCCAGCCTTGCCTTATGCCGGGTATGTTATATATGAAGTATTGAAATCAGCAGTAATATTAGGCTTGGTTAGTGCTGGCGTTTATGATTATGCTAGTGATGGTGCTTTAACTGATGCTGTAATGAATGATTTTTTAAGTTACACAAAAGGGATTGATTTTAATAATGTATTACCGGGCAATACTGATGTAAGTGATGAAACTCGTACAAAAATATTATTGCCTGGTGGAATTGGTGGAATTGACGGAGATTATTGGGTTAAAGAACCAAATACAGGCGAAATTTACAATAATCCTACACTAACCGATGAAGCATTGGTAAATTGGATAATTGAGCATGAAATGAATAGTGGCGGAAAACCTCAAGAACCACCACCAGATGACAAATTAAAAATAGATAAAGGACTGTTTTTTTCTGCTTCTGCTGGCTTGGTTGCATTAGTATCAAATTTTTTTAGCAGTTTATCATCCGACCCCTCAATCAGCCCTGCGCTTGCAAGCCATCTAACGCCGGAAGAGATAGCAGAAATAGGTTGGAGCGGAGCATATGAGAGAAATGGCGATGGCAATATATCAATATCTGGTACCGTCAAAGAAGTTCTTGATAGAAGAGATATGGAATACGGCGGTACGTTCACTTACCCAGTATATTTAGTAAGGACGGGAACTGCGAGCGGTGTAAATAGTTCCATTAATGATAATTTTACGATATATGTAAATATAAATGGCTCGCTGACCACAAATAGAACCAATATAGCCAAGAATGAATTAAACGGAATATACCGCATGGATTTTTGGAAAGATACAAAAACTTTATCGGGCCCTTACTGGGGTTCAAATACTATTATGTTGAGTAAGAGCGGTTCAGCTATCAATATTCCTGTATTTAATACAACTACAGAATTAAGTTTATATTTGCAGACTGGCAATAAGTCACTTGCGGTAAATTATACTCCCCAATCCCCCCAGCTCGACAAAAAAGCCCTTGCAAAAAATTTAACTGCCCCTTTAAGCCCTCTAGCTCAATTAGTGCCGGGTACTTATATATCGACCGATATATCTCGTCAAATTGCAAACGCAATAAAGACTGAGATGGAAACTAGTCCGGAAATTGATAATCAAACATACACGCAGACGGTCACGGATATTGTTAATGACGTTGTAACACAAACTCAAATTCAAGTTCAGCCAGTTATTGATGCTGACACAGGAACTCAACCGCAACCAACTTTACCCCCACCGCCCCCGGCCGTAATCCCAGCCACTGGCAATGACCTAATCGACAGCGTCACCAGCCGTGGGAGCATGGCATGGACAACGCTCTTCCCATTCTGCATACCGTTCGACCTAATATATCTCATAAGCGTCCTCAACGCCGAGCCGGAAGCCCCCCGGTGGGAAATACCGCTATATAATGAGGATTTCGGCATAGATTACACTTTCGTCATCGACATGGAAGAATTCGAGTCCCTTGCGCGGATATTCCGCATCTTGCAGACGATAAGCTTCATACTGGGCTTGATACTGATAACCCGGGGACAGATGATAAAAGGATAGGAAAGGAGCAGGAAAATGGTTGAAAGCATACTTGGCGGACTAAAAGGCTTCCTTGACGCAGTTGTTGACACGGCCTTGAATGTATTGCCGATAAGCCCATTCACGGAGCATATTGACGCGCTGGCGGAGCTTCCGTACTTAGGCTACCTAAACTGGTTCGTGCCTGTGGGGGCGTTAGTCGCAATCGGGACATCGTGGCTCGTTGCCATCGGCATATACTATGCCATCATGATAATACTGCGATGGGTCAAGGCGATATCATGAGTGACAGGGACGGCTGGAAAAACTTATGCCGCGGCATATTTGCATGGATTGCAATGTTCCTGATTGCCCTGCTAAGGGATATGATTTTGCAAGGGAAATGACGGAAAACGGCATAAAACAGCCAACCGTCTGCCCGATGGGCTGTGAGTTCAAGAGCTGGAGCATAAAAATGCAGGAATTTCTTGCATTTTAAGGAAAGGAAACCAAAATGATAAAGCTATATACCGGCACTCCCGGAAGCGGCAAATCCCTCCACCTTGCCGATGTGCTTTACTGGCGGATAAAAAACCATAAAGGCCTCGTCATCTGCAATTTTGAAATGAACCTTGCAAACATCAAGGCAAGGCGGCTCAAGTCCGAATTCATCTTTTTGGACAATGACCAGCTTACGCCAAACCGCCTTGAGCAAATGGCCTATGATTATGAGAGCAAAATCGGCCGCCGCGCAAAAGAGGGAGAACTGCTCCTAGTCATTGACGAGTGCCAGCTCATGTTTAATTCCCGTGACTGGCAGAGGGGTGACCGGGGCGGCTGGCTTAAATTCTTCACCCAGCACCGCAAATTCGGCTACGACATTATTCTTGTCGCGCAGTTTGACCGAATGATTGACCGCCAGATAAGGTCACTCATCGAATACGAGTGGGTACACAGGAAAGTCAGCAATTACGGCATTGCCGGGAAGCTCATCGGGCTTGTCTTTTTAGGCTCGCTATTCGTCTGCATAAAAGTGTGGTACCCGATGAAAGAAAAGGTCGGTTCGGAGTTCTTCGTCGGCAAGAAGCGATATTTCAATATGTACGACACCCGGAAGATGTTTGATGGGGACTCCCGGCGCGATGGCGGGGTTCGGGGCCCTGCCGGAGCGGCGGAAGTCCACACCGAAGCAATATTCGTGCCGGACACGCAAGCGGAAGCCATTGCTTCCGAGCTGATGAAATTCGGGGAAGAAAACAACAAATCGGAAGATGGCGGCAAACGAGAAGCTTCTTATACTTGACTATAGCAACACTTAACCGATTTTTTGAAATTAATCCAAGAGAAAGGCGGTGTAAAAATATTGGCTTCATACAACCTAAAAATTTACAATTATGTTGACGGAAAACAGATAAGAATTTATAACAACGCCGTCAAAAAGGATTACGAGAATGAAGAAAAAAGGAGCAAGGAAGAGCTTGCTGAATATAAAAAAGCGATGTGCGAAGAGGAAATAAATGATAAAAAATGCCGTAGCGTCCATGTGTCCAAATCAAGGGCGGTGAACAAGATTTATGAGATTGCAAGGGCAAACACATGGGAATGGTTCGTAACCTTAACATTTAACCCGGACAAGGTCGATTCATTCAACTATGATGACGTTACGAGGAATTTAAGGCGTTGGCTCGACAATGTGAAGAGGAATTACGCGCCGAACTTGAAATATATAATAGTACCTGAACTACATAAGAGCGGACGTTACCACTTCCACGGTATGCTTTCAGAAACCGGGTCAATTAATTTTGCGGACTCCGGGACTAGGGACAAACATGGTGACATAATTTATAACGTCGGCGATTACCATCTGGGTTTCACGACCGCGACAAAGGTAAAGGACAATGCCAAGGTCTCAAGCTATATATCTAAATACATAACCAAGGACATCTGCATTGTCACCGCGAACAAAAAAAGGTACTGGGCTAGCCGTAACCTCGACAAGGCAGAAATAATTGAGATGAACGCAGAGCATGGTGAAATCATGGCTTACCTTGACTCCATAAAAAATGACATTGTCCACACCAAAGAAAAGGCCTGCAAGGAGTCCGGAACGCTTATCCGATACATAGAGGTTGCCGGGCGGAACGATTCTTTGATTTAAACTGCTTAGCGTCTAAGCTGCCATGAAGAACTTAGCAAAAAGGATTTTTCAGATTGCCAGACTATAGGATTGCGAAATGCAATCTGAAAAATCCTTTGAGCTTAGTGCGGCTGGCTGATACGCAAGGCCTTTAAAAAATGAAATTGCATATTCCATAAGCCTTAAAAAAACGTAAACTCCAGCCACACATAAAAATAAGCCTGTCAAGGTTCACTTTAGTGATTCCATATAACCTTTACAGGCTTATTTTAATGTGCAAAACTCAAGGCATGAACAAGCTCATGAAAGAGAGGGTTGACAATGAAACATAAGGTTCACAAAATTAAGCTTAAAAACTACATAACGGAAGAGGACAGGTATAAAATCGAACTCAAGCTAAGACAGAAAAAGACCATTCCCCAGATAGCGGACGAGCTTTGCATCAAATACCACACCTTGCGGAAAGAGATAATCCGGGGGACGGTAACCCAGCGCGATACCAACTTGGTGGACAAGCCTGTGTACCTTGCCGATTATGCCCAGAGGGTCATTGATGAAAATCTTTCAAGGCGCGGCAGGGGGCTTAAGATTGGCTATGACGTTGAGTTTATTGATTATGCCGAAGCCATGATTAAGAACAAGTACAGCCCCGAAGCACTCTTATTGAAAGCCAAAAATGACGGCATGAAGTTCCAAAGCCCTGTATGCGCAAAGACCATATACAATTACCTAGATGACGGCCGTTTTGAAAACATCACCAACAAAGACCTGCCCCAGAAAAAAGACGATTTCCGGAAGAAAAAAGCAAAGAAGCGCAAGGTTTCCCTTAACAACCTCACCGGGACTAGCATAGACAAGAGGCCTAAGCTCGCCGGGTCAAGAACGGAATACGGCCATTGGGAAATTGATACCGTTTACGGCGCAAAGGGAAGCGGAAAATCATGCCTTTTAGTCCTCACGGAAAGAATGACCCGCGAAGAAATCATAATTAAGATGGGCAACCGGAAAAGCCTATCGGTTGTCCGGGCGTTTGACAAGCTGGAAAAGCAATTGGGCGTTAAGGCATTCCGGAGCAAATTTAAGACAATCGCGGCCGACAACGGCGTTGAGTTCCTCGACTATGCAAGGCTTGAGAAATCCAAATATGGCAAAGGGAAGCGGACAAAGATATATTACTGCCACCCCTACGCAAGCTACGAGCGTGGGAGCTGTGAGAACGCCAACCGCCTGATAAGGAGATTCTTCCCCAAGGGGACTAACTTTGACATGGTCACGAACAGGCAGGTTAAAATGGTCGAGGCATGGGTAAACACCTACCCCCGGAAGCTCTTTGGCGGAATATCCTCTAACGGCCTAAGGGAACAGCTGAAAATATCCGCTTAAAAATCCGGGCTAGCCATAATTAAAAACCAGCCCTTATTTTTCCATGCCTAAAAATTCCTCATATGGAAATATTGCACAAAGAAACGCCAGAAAAAGACAGTCTTAGACCCAAAATCATAAGAATTTTGTAAATTCGTTTGTGCAGTTGTCACAAATCGTAAAAAAATGTAATTTTATTCTTGCAATTCAGCAATTAACAGGCTGGAATTAATGAGCTGGCCCAATTGCCCCATTGTCCCATACAAAACTATTGTCGGCAAGTGGATAATATAATATAATATGTAATGTATAGTTTTGCAAAGCAAAAGCAATAATAAAAAACGGAAGCAAAAAAGAGACACATTAATAATAGAAAGCGACTAAATGAAAAGAATTGGATTGCTCACTAGCGGCGGCGACTGCCAGGCCTTAAACGCGGCAATGCGCGGAGTGGTTAAATGCCTTTCAGCCAGCGGCGCAAAAGTAGAAATATACGGTTTTATTGATGGTTATAAAGGGTTGATTTATGGCGATTTCCGTATGCTTACAGGCAAGGATTTTTCCGGCATCCTGACGGTCGGCGGCACTATCCTCGGCACTTCCCGCACCCCGTTCAAAACGATTCATTTGCCCGATGAAAACGGCCTTAACAAAGTCGAAGCAATGAAGCAGAACTACCACAAACTGCGCCTTGACTGCCTTGTCATCCTTGGCGGCAACGGAACTCACAAAACAGCCAACCTTTTGAGCAAAGAGGGGCTTAATATCATTACCTTGCCGAAAACAATCGATAATGACTTATGGGGCACTGACATGACTTTTGGCTTCCAAAGCGCGGTTGATATTGCCACTAATGCCATTGACTGTATCCATACGACCGCCGCTTCACATGGCCGTATCTTTATTGTTGAGGTCATGGGACACAAGGTCGGCTATCTTGCCCTAAACGCCGGAATGGCAAGTGGGGCTGATATTATTTTAATCCCTGAAATTCCTTATGACATCAATAAGGTTATCAAAGCCATTGAAAAGCGTCATGTGCGTGGCAACGCATTTACGATTTTGGCTGTCGCCGAGGGTGCTATTTCAAAGGAAGACGCTGCTCTATCCAAAAAAGAATACAAAAAGCTGAAAAAGGCTTCACCTTACCCTTCGATTTCATATGAGATTGCCGACCAGATTAAGAAAAAAGGCGGCTTTGATGTCCGGGTTACCGTCCCTGGCCATACGCAGCGCGGCGGAAGCCCTTGCCCTTATGACCGCGTTTTTGCCAGCCGTTTAGGTTCAGAAGCTGGCCGCTTGATTCTTGGCAAAAAATTTGGCTTCATGGTTGGTTACAAAAACCGGGAAATCGTCAAAGTCCCGCTTGAAAATGTTGCCGGGAAAATAAAAATGGTTTCGCCCAAAGCCAGCATCGTCAAAGAAGCCAAAATGCTGGGGATTTGTTTTGGGGATTGAAAACCGAGGAGCATATATTAACATGAACTATACCGCTTTATATCGCAAGTTCCGCCCGCAAGTTTTTGCTGATGTATACGGCCAGGACGCTATTGTGACAACGCTAAAAAACCAAATTTTGGCAAATCGCATTGGCCATGCCTATCTTTTTTGCGGGACACGCGGAACAGGAAAGACTTCCATTGCCAAGATTTTTGCCCGCGCCGTTAATTGTGCCAATCCGATTGACGCAAGCCCTTGCGGTGAGTGCCAATTATGCCAGTCCATTAAGGCCGGGGCAAGCATGAATGTCATTGAAATAGACGCAGCTTCAAACAATGGGGTTGACAATATCCGGGAAATCGTCGATGAAGTCACCTATTCACCAGTCGAGGGCAAATACAAAGTTTACATAATTGACGAGGTACATATGCTTTCAACCGGGGCTTTTAATGCCCTGCTAAAAACCCTTGAAGAGCCGCCAGAATATGTTATTTTTATCCTTGCGACCACAGAAATCCACAAAATTCCGATGACGATTTTATCACGTTGCCAGCGGTATGATTTCAAGCGCATTTCTGCCCCGACAATGATACAAAGGCTTAATATCCTGATGGCCAAAGAGGGCATTGAAGCGGAGGATAAGGCACTCCGTTATATCGCCAAATCGGCCGACGGCGCAATGCGTGACGCAATCAGTATGCTTGACCAATGTATTTCTTTTTATTTTGGGCAAAAGCTGACCTATGACAAGGTTCTTGATGTTCTTGGCGCGGTTGATATCGAGATTTTCAGCCGCCTGCTCCGCTCCTGCCTAAAGGGTGATGTTTCCGCTTGCATTATTATTTTGGAAGAAATCGTCATGCTTGGCCGCGAGCTTGGGCAATTTGTCATCGATTTTACTTGGTATCTGCGCAATCTGCTTTTGCTAAAAGCGTCCGAGGGCAATACAGAAATTATCGATGCTTCCGCTGAAAATATGGCCCGGCTTAAGGAAGAGGCCGAAATGGCCCCGGCTGATGTCATCATGCGCTATATCCGCATTTTTTCCGAACTGACTAACCAAATCCGCTTTTCGGCAAATAAAAGAGTATTATTAGAAATTGCTGTTGTTAAATTATGCAAACCGAGCATGGAAACCGATTCACAATCATTATTAGACCGGATTCGGCAAATTGAAAATAAAATAGCAGCCGGAGCTGTGTTGACTGACTCGGTCGGTCAATCGAATCCCCAAGCTGCCAATCCGCTTACCCACGATTCCGCAGCCAGCCAGCCGGGAGCTTTTGCCCAAAATAGTGCTGCTTTAAGCCCCCGCCCGCCCATGCCAAAAGCTATTCCTGCTGATATTGAGAAAATAGTTGCGAATTGGCCCAATACCTTGGCACGTATTTTAATGCCAATGCGTTCTTACCTTAAGAATGCAAGATTAAGCCTTGGTGAAGACGAAAAATTGTTGATTGTGGTGGAAGAGGGCCTTGCGTCCGACTATCTGATCAAGCAGCCCGATAACCGGATTCATCTTGAGCGGATTCTTTCAGAGCAAATGGGCAAAGAAATCACGGTTGAAATCCGTTGCCTGCAAGAAAACCGTTCATTCGAAGCAACATATATTGACTTAAGTGATATAATTAAAATGGAAATCGAAATTGACGATGACATTATCTAAAGGAGGACTAAAAATGGCCAAAAGAGGCGGAGGATTTCCCGGCGGCGGAATGCCGGGCAACATGAGTAACTTGATGAAACAGGCGCAAAGAATGCAGCGTCAAATGGAAGAAAGCCAAAAAGAAATTGAGACAAAGGAGTTTACCGCAAAAGCCGGGGGCGGAGCGGTCGAGGTCACAGTCACCGGGAGCAAAGAAATCACCAAAGTAAAACTAGCAAAAGATGTCGTTGACCCTGACGACATTGAAATGCTGGAAGATTTGATTATGGCTGCCTGTAATGAAGCTTTGCGCAGCGCCGAAGAAGCAAGCGCTGAACTGATGGGCAAAATGACTGGCGGATTAGGGATGCCGTTTTAATATGTGGAAATGCAGGGGTGTAAATGTATAGCGGACATATCAACAAATTAATTGACGAATTAGCAAAGCTTCCTGGCATTGGTTCAAAATCAGCCGGACGCTTGGCTTTTCATCTGATGAATCTGCCCAAAGAGCGGATTGAACGCTTGGCAAAAACAATTGTTGAAGCCAAAGAGAATGTGCGTTACTGTAATAGCTGCTATACTTTAACCGACCGTGAAACCTGCCCTATCTGCGAAAATCCCAAGCGGGATGGCAGTTTGATAATGGTTGTCGAGACAACAAGGGATTTGGCCGCCTATGAAAAAACCGGGCGTTATGAAGGCGTTTACCATGTTTTGCACGGCGCGATTTCACCAATGCTTGGCATTGGGCCAGCTGACATAAAACTAAAAGAATTGATTCACCGCTTAGAGGGCGAAATAACCGAAGTTATCATCGCGACCAATTCAAGCCTTGAGGGTGAAACGACAGCAATGTATCTTAGCAAATTAATAAAACCAACCGGCATCCGTGTGACCAGAATTGCCAGCGGCGTCCCCGTCGGCGGCGATTTGGAATACATAGATGAAGTAACTTTATTACGTGCCCTTGATGGCCGCATTGAACTCTAGGAGGAAAAAAATGAATGTAACAAGCAAGCCTTTTGGCAAAACAAAAGATGACCATGAAATCACCCTTTATTCGCTGACCAATGCAAATGGGATGCAGGCTGACTTAATGAATTACGGCGCAGCCTTGGTAAACCTTTTTGTCCCTGACAAAAATGGTGTTTTGGCCGATGTCGTCACTGGTTATGACAATCTCGATGCCTATCTTGGCAGCCACCCGTATTTTGGCGTTGTCGTTGGCCCAAATGCCAACCGGGTCGGCAACGCAACCTTTACCCTTAACGGTGAAAAATACCTGCTTTCCGTTAATGATGGCGTGAATAATCTTCACAGCCATGACGATTTGGGTTACCAGCGGCGCGTCTGGGAAGCTTCCGCAAATGACACGAGTGTCACTTTTTCCCTGATTGATGAAGACGAGCGGCTTGGTTTCCCCGGCAGCAAAAAAATGAGCATTCGTTATACTTTAACGGAAAATAACGAATTAAAGCTTGAATACAACGTGACCAGCGATAAAGATACGATTATTAACCCTACTAATCATACTTATTTCAATTTGGCAGGCCATCAGGCCGATACAATCAATGACCATTTACTAACAATCAAGGCCAGCTATTATACTCCGGTTGCAGCTGGCGCAATTCCGACTGGCGAAATTGCCCCGGTTGCCGGAACGCCGTTAGATTTTACTGCTTCCACCCGGATTGGTGACCGGGTCGATGAAAACTGCGAGCAAATGAAACTGGTTGGCGGTTACGACCACAACTGGGTCATTGACGGATATGACGGAACGGTAAAAGAAGCTGCCCGCTTAACCGACCCGGTTTCCGGCCGCTCGATGGTTACTTTAACTGACCTGCCCGGCATTCAATTCTACGGCGGCAATATGATACCTGCCCATGACGGCAAAGAAAACGCTGCTTATCATGCCCGCTGCGGATTATGCTTGGAAACCCAGTTTTTCCCCGATTCCGCTAACCGCCCCGAATTTCCCTCTGCGGTTTTCGGCCCGGAAAGGCCCTATGCTTCAACGACTGTTTATCGGTTTGAAAATGTATAGCCGTTGCGAAAATCACCGATAATTTACATTGCACCACTCCATGTTTCGACGCTTTTTATTATATGCCTGTGCTAAAATAAAAAAATGGAAGTAAACTTCCATTGGAAGTAAGCCGCAAGAGTCGTAAACACAAAAGGTACATTCCTTTGATGTTACGATTCTTGTTGCCTGGCTTCCAGACAGCGTTTTTTAAGGGAGATGGCAATGGGACAAATATATATCGAAGATTATGTCGTATCGTTTTTGAAGCAAAAGAAAAGTGAAGCATATGATGCACCAATAAAACTAGCTCTTTATGGCACAGCAAAAAAACCGGAGACCCTTTATCACACCGATAATGGCGGGGCTGAATTATCCTATTACATATATGGGGCTTCTGTCCTTTACGAAAACCGGACGGTTGAAGAAGTCGGCAATGAATATTTTCCGGCCTATCAATTCATTGGGTATGTGAATGTCCATAATAACGGCGGCGAATCTATTTCAAAGTACCATATTTTTTATGATGATAATAACGCTATGAAAGATTATCTGCTTTATTATCATATGAGCCCTTTCTCAACTTTCCGCTATCTCGATAATCCGCTTGGCATTACCAAAGAACTAAGCGCGTTAATGCTTGATAATACCGTGGCGGTTGTAAAAAGCAAAAAAAACCAAAAAAAGGCCGGGAAAAGAGCTTTGTACTTTGGAAAAATAAAATTATTTATTTTGAATGCGTGTGGATTTATGGTATAATGTCGATACTGACGTATCGACTTATAAAAATGCTTCGCATTTTCCCTTGAAATGATTTACTTGGCTCGTGCGTGTGGATTTATGGTATAATGTCGATACTGACGTATCGACTTATAAAAATGCTTCGCATTTTCCCTTGAAATGATTTACTTGGCTCGTGCGTGTTGATTATGGTATAATGAAGTGGTACAATGGCAAATATCAGAGAATACATGAAAGAAAAAGAGAAACGGACATTTCTCGCAAAATACGACAGCGATTCAAAACGGATTAACTATAAAGAAAAAATCCGCGGTTACCGGCTTGCGCGTTTTTATCGCGCCATCCTTTTCTTGCTGGTGACAGTAGTTGTTGGCGTGACCTTTTATGTCCAATGGCGCAACAAAATTTATACGGAAAGCGTTTTGCTAAGCTCGGCGGAAATCCCGATTGTCAGCGGGAACACCATCAGGAATCTTGACGGCTTTATCCTGCAATACAGTAAGGACGGAATCAGCTTAACTGATGATAAAGGGGCGGCGATTTGGAATGAAACCTATGAAATGCAAGAACCGCGAATCGCAATCTGCCAAAATACCGTCGCGATAGCTGATTATAATGGCAGTACAATTTACATATTAGATACCCAAAGAAAGCTGGGTGAAATCAATACCAATCTGCCAATCCGCGCTTTTGACGTAGCGGCCGGGGGCTTAGTGCTAGTTGCCTTGGACGATGGAAATATCACATGGGTTAATCTTTATACTGCTGGCGGAATGGAAATTTCCAGCACCCGCACGACAATGACCAATTCCGGCTACCCGGTCAGTATCAGCGTTTCGCCAAGCGGCAAATTGGTTGGGATTTCCTACTTTTTTGTGGCTGATGGCACAACAAGGTCTTCGATTGAATTTTTAAATTTTGGCCCGGTTGGGCAAAACATGAACAATTATATGAGTGCTTATAATTATGCCGACTCAATTGCGCCTTTTCTTAAGTTTATGAATGATGATACCGCCTTTGCTGTTTCTGACGACCGGATCATGTTTTTTTCCGGCAATGAAAAGCCGTTAAGCATTGCTGAATACTTGCTTGACGACAAAATAAGAAGCATTTATAGCAGCGAGGATTATGTGGGGCTGGTTTTCCATGCCAAAACTAATGAAGAATTAAATCGCGGCGAAGCTTTGTACCGCGTGGATATATATGATAAAAAAGGAAACTGGGTCTTAGAGAAATATTTTGATTTTGAATATACGGAGATTATCTTTACTAAGGATAACTTTATCATATATAATGAACTTGACTTACTGATTTCCAACATCAATGGAACGGAAAGATATAATGGGATGTTTGATAAAGTCACGAACCTTTTTATGCCCCATAGTTCGGTTAATCGGTTTATTGCGGTCACTAGGGACTCGATTGACCTTTTAGAATTTAAGTAGGAAAAAAAATTGTCTATGTATTATTTAGCACTAGGGATTGTTGTCTTAATTTTTATCTGGCGGATAATTGCCGGCTTCCGCAAAGGAATGGTTGCGGAAATTATTTCTGTCTTCTCTTTAATTGTCGCGGTCATCAGCTTGGTGATTGTCTTAAATATCGCAGGCAGTTATTTTGGCGAGCGTGAAGGCAATATTTTGCAATTATTGTTTGTCCTTTTCGCCATCGGGCTATTATATAAAGTCGCCAGCTTTATCCTGTCTTCCTTTAAACTTATTGCAAAGCTTCCTGTTCTAAGCAGCCTTGACAAACTGCTTGGGGCAGCCCTCGGCGCAGTTGAGGCCGTCTTAGTCATTGCCTTGCTTGTGCAAGTTCTTAAGTATTTTAGCTTTTCGGTACCCATGGTTTAAGTATTACTAATTATCATTCTTTGCGAGTAAGAAACTCTTCGCTTGCAAAGAATTTTTCGAGTAAAAGATTTTTTGAGTAAAAGAATTTTTCGAGAAAAAGAATTTTTTTTCTTGACGTCCGAACACCAGTTCTGTATAATGAAATTCCAGCTTCACAAACTATGTAATTCCAGCTAAATATTACGAGGGGGGCAAAATGGGGCGGTTAATTTTTCATATTGATGTGAATAGTGCCTTTTTATCATGGGAAGCGGCGTACCGAATCCATCATCTTAATGGCAAAGAGGATTTGCGTGAGATTGATGCGGCGATTGGCGGCGATATCGAGAGCCGCCGGGGGATTATTTTGGCAAAATCCCTTTCCGCGAAAAAATACGGCATCAAAACGGGCGAAAGCATTTCCGAAGCCTTGAAAAAATGCCCCCATCTTTGTATTGTGCCGCCGCATTATCAATTATATGACCGCTGTTCGAAAGCCTTTATCGAAATTCTCAAAGAATATTCACCCGATGTGGAACAGTTTTCCATCGATGAGGCCTTTATTGACATGACTGGGACGAAACGCCTCTGGGGAGAAGCCGTCACGGTGGCGAATATGATCCGAAAGCGGATCAGCCGGGAACTTGGGTTTACGGTGAATGTCGGCATTTCGGTTAACAAGCTGCTGGCCAAAATGGCCTCGGAATTTCGCAAACCAGATTTGGTGCATACCTTATTTCCCGAAGAAATACCAGCCAAAATGTGGCCATTGCCCATCGGTGAACTTTATTTCGTTGGAAATGCAACCTTTAAAAAACTTCATGCCCTTGGAATTAGGACAATCGGTGATTTAGCCCATTTTGACATCGAAATATTAAAGCAGCACCTAAAAAGCCATGGCGAATTGATTTGGAATAATGCCAACGGCCATGACGTTTCCCCGGTTACCGCCATCGCTCCGGCCAATAAAGGATACGGCAACTCAACCAATATCGCTTTTGACGTGACCGATGCGGCGACTGCCGAATTAATCCTTCTTTCATTAGCAGAGTCGGTTGGAATGCGCCTGCGCCGGGACGGGGTAAAAATCGAAGTTGTGGCGATTGGAATAAAAGCTTACGATTTTAGCTATGTCTCCCACCAAAAAACGCTCCGGACCGCAACAAACATCACCGGGGAATTATATCAAGCAGCGGTTGAATTATTTCGTGGCCTTTGGGATTTTAAGACCCCAATCCGCCATTTGGGACTCCATGTCAGCCGGGTTAAGGCTGGTGAAACAGCCCGCCAGCTTAGCCTTTTTGATATCCCCGATTCCCCGCTTCATTCCGCTTTACTGCCAGGCTTTGTGGCATTAGGCCAGGTTGATACGATGGCTGACCTGATTAGGAACCGCTACGGCATTGACGCATTAAAGCGGGCCGCTTTTGTAAGACGGCCATTTGACCATGTTTCAGGCGGAATTGCCCGCGAAAAACATACCGTTGATTATGCCAAAATAGTTGTGAGGTGACATATGCTAGTGCCTACCGGAAGTGACCTTAATTATAATCAAGAAAATATTGAAGCCCCAAAAGGCTGGCAACGGGAAATTGCTTGCTATAGCTGGACAACAGCCTCCGGGGTAATAACACCCGTCATGTTTAAAGTCAGGGAAGAAAACGGCGAAATCCGCACCTTTAACCAAGTTAAAGTGAACTTTACTGAAAAAAAGATTTATTGCGGCATTCCCAGCTTTGAATATCATTGCGATGTGCTGATTAATGGGGTTTTAGTTTACAAAATTCTACAGTATTTCCCCGAACGCTCGCGCTGGTTTTTGCTGGAACAGCCCATGCTGGAACAGCCTAGCGTTTGCGATATTCATTAGCCAGAATGACTGCTTCCTTGACATTGCCGACAAGCAGCCGCTGGGAGATGGTGCTAAGCATTGTTTTAAGCTCAATTATTTCAATTTGGAGTCTGATCCGATTGAGTAATACCGCAGGAATAAAGGGCTTGGTGATGAAATCAACCGCCCCGGCATTAAGGGTCATCGTTTCCAAAGCTTCATTTGAATATGAAGTCAGGAAAATGACCGGGATATGGTTTGTCATCGGATTTTCCTTTAGTTTGATAAGCGCGGTGTAACCGTCCATTCCGGGCATTTCCATATCAAGCAGGATAAGGTCTGGCATTATTTTCTTTATTATGTCAAACATTTTTTCGGCTGATGGCAAAGCCAATGCCCGATATGTACCATCAAGGACCTCTTTTGCCATCAGTAAATTTGTCTGGTTATCATCAACGATAAAAATGGTTCTCATTTTTTCTCCTCTCACTTTTGCTTTTAGCTTTAAAATGCCACGGAACAAACATCATAAAGCACACGAAAAATACCAAAAAAGCCATCGGGATAATATAGCCGGGATTTCCAAGCCACTTTTCAAATACCTCAAGTAACGTGCCGCGGGCCGCTCCATTTAAGTATAGGTAATTGGTGTTAAGGTATTTATTAAGCACAAACACAAACAGCGCGTAGCCGCATAGGATCAGCAAAATTTTCGGAAATTCTTTTATGTCCGGAACTAGCTCGCCCGATGCGACCTTCATAACCGGAATCGCCACTACCAGGATATGCCAGATGAAAAAAACCATTGGCATCCAGCCATAAGCATGGTAAAAATTCAGCGTATTTTCCGGCGTGATAATTGCAACAAGCGCCCCTGGCATCAAAACACTATAAGCCAAATTCCACATCAGCTTGTTTTTCATAAAAACGGTGACTGGCAAGACAAAGCCGCTGATAATGCAAAGGTGCAGCGGGACTAAATCAAGGAAATGGAAGTTTGCATAATAGCGGTAAAACATATAAGCCCGGAAGAAATAAAAAACAAATAAGCCGACTGCCAAACTGCGGATAATCAGCTCTGCCCGGTACTGGTTTGATTTATTTACGAACACCGCCAGCCCAATTATGATGATAATGCCGGAAACCATATACACAAAATGGGCTGATCCAAATGGCGCAAACCGCTCTTCTAAAGGTATCTGATTGGATAAAAACCAATGTAGCTTTTCAGTCATTACTCACCTTCTATAGCTCGCAATTATTCACCGTCCGGGGGAACGGAAGGACATCACGGATATTGCCCATCCCGGTCAAATACATGAGCAGCCGTTCAAAACCAAGGCCAAACCCGGCATGGCTGGCAGACCCATATTTCCGCAAATCAAGATAAAACGCATAATCTTCCGGGTTCATTCCCATTTCTTTTATCCGTTTGAGTAGTTTTTCATAATCATCTTCGCGCTGGCTGCCCCCGATAATCTCGCCGATCGCCGGAACTAACAAATCCATCGCCGCTACTGTTTTTCCATCTTCGTTTATTTTCATGTAAAAGGCTTTAATATCTTTGGGATAATCGGTCACAAAAACAGGACGCTTAAACTCCTGCTCGGTTAAGTACCGTTCATGCTCGGTCTGTAAATCACAGCCCCAGCTGGCCTTATACTCGAAATTGTCATTATTTTTTTCCAGTATTTTGATTGCTTCGGTATACGTGATATGGGCAAAAGAGGCATTGACTACTCCGGTCAATCGCTCCGTCAGTCCTTTATCAATATGCTGGTTAAAGAAAGCCATTTCGTTAGGGGCATTATCAAGCACATATTTGATGACATATTTAAGCAGGTTTTCCGCCAGCAGCATATCGTCTTTTAGGTCAGCAAAAGCAATCTCCGGCTCAATCATCCAAAATTCGGCCGCGTGGCGGGCTGTATTGGAATTTTCGGCGCGGAAAGTCGGCCCAAAAGTATAAATATTCTTGAATGCCATCGCGAATGTCTCACCATTAAGCTGGCCGCTGACAGTCAGATGGGTGTTTTTGCCGAAAAAATCTTGGGTATAATCAACTTCACCCTCTAAAACCGGAGGGTTTAGAAGGTCAAGGTTCGTTACCTTAAACATTTCCCCAGCCCCCTCACAATCGCTCCCGGTAATGATAGGCGTGTGGACGTAAATAAAATCCCGCTCGCGGAAAAACTGGTGGATAGCGTAGGAAGCCAGTGAGCGGACGCGGAAAACAGCCTGGAACGTATTCGTCCGCGGACGCAAATGGGAAATTGTCCGCAAATATTCAAAAGAATGGCGTTTCTTCTGCAAGGGATAATCAGCCGCCGATTCGCCCGCAATGATTACTTCGGAAGCCTTTATTTCAAAAGGCTGGGGGTTATCGGGGGTCGCAACTAAAAGCCCCTTAACTATGACTGCCGCCCCAACGTTAAGCTTTGATATCGCCGCAAAGTTTGCTAATTTATCTTCGTAGACGGCCTGCACCGGCTCAAAAAATGTGCCGTCAGCAATCACAAGGAAACCAAAGGCTTTCGAATCCCTTTTGCTTTTAAGCCAGCCGCCGACTTTTATTTCCTTTCCGGCATAGCTATTTAGATTATGATAGATGTCGCGGATATTGGTAAGCATTTTATGTCATTCCTTTCGAAACCTTTTTCATATTATACCCTTTATGTCCGTTTCAATCAACCGATAATTGCGAAAATCCCCCCAAATCCAAAAAAAACCTTGACACCGCTTCTGTTTTATGTTTAAATGATATAGATTTTGACAATCCCATTTCTTTAGAAAGCGTTAAAGGCAGGTTATATGAACAAATATCGCACGCATTATTTAAATGAACTGAATAAGACAAATATCGGGCAGAATGCCTGTTTGGCTGGCTGGGTTGATTCGATCCGTGACCACGGCGGAGTCATCTTTATTGATCTGCGTGACCATTATGGGAAAACGCAAATCGTTGTTAATGATGACCGCTTGCTTGATGGCATTGGCAGAGAGTCGGTCATTTCTGCCTCTGGCCTGGTCCGCGGCCGTGAAGAGGATGCCATAAATCCGAAAATCCCGACCGGGGAAATCGAATTGCAAGCGGAGAAAATTGACTTGCTAAGCGGTTCAAAAAGCCAGTTGCCTTTTGAAATCAATGAATCAACTCAAACACGTGAGGAGCTTCGTTTAATTTACCGTTTTCTTGACCTTAGGAATCCCAAGGTCCATCAAAATATTGTTTTGCGTTCCGAAATCACCAATTTTCTGCGGGATAAAATGCGCGAGCTGGGGTTTTTGGAAATTACCACCCCGATTTTGACTTCTTCCTCACCGGAAGGGGCGCGTGATTATCTTGTGCCAAGCCGGAAGCACCACGGTTTGTTTTATGCCCTGCCCCAAGCTCCGCAGCAGTTTAAGCAGCTTCTGATGGTGTCCGGTTTTGACAAATATTTCCAAATCGCGCCTTGTTTCCGTGACGAAGATTCCCGGGCTGACCGTACACCCGGCGAATTTTACCAGCTTGACTTTGAAATGGCTTTTGCCACGCAAGAAGATGTCTTTGAAATCGCTGAAAAAGTGCTTTATGATACCTTTAAGAAATTTGCTCCCGATAAGGAGATAAGCCCTGCTCCCTTTGCCCGGATTCCTTATGCCGAAAGCATGATGAAATATGGGACTGACAAGCCCGATTTACGGAATCCCTTATTGATAAATGACTTAAGCGGCTTTTTCCTCAATGTTGATTTTGCCCCTTTCCGCAATAAGCCGGTCCGGGGGATTGTTGCTTGCTGCGCTGGCCAGCCTAATTCTTTTTTTGATAAAATGCTGTCCTTTGCGACTGATATCGGCATGAAAGGTTTGGGTTATATTTCAGTCCTTACCGGAATGGAATTAAAAGGGCCGATAGTGAAGTTCCTTTCTTTAGAAAAGCAAAAAGAATTAATTGATATGCTTGGCCTAAAAGAAAATGATACCCTTTTCTTTATCTCTGACGTTGAAAAACTGGTTGATGGCTTGGCTGGCCAAATCCGCACGGAACTAGCCCGCCGCCTTGACCTTATTAAAAAAGATGCTTTTGAATTTTGCTATGTCACCGATTTTCCGATGTATGGAATCAGCGAAGAAACTGGCAAAATCGATTTTACCCACAATCCTTTCTCCATGCCGCAAGGCGAAATGGAAGCATTAAATACAATCGATCCGCTTGAGATTAAGGCTTACCAATATGACATTGTTTGTAATGGGATTGAGCTTTCGTCCGGGGCAGTCCGTAACCACCGCCCTGACATCATGGTCAAAGCTTTTGAAATTGCCGGGTATACCCAAGCTGATATTGAAAGCAATTTTTCCGCTTTATTTAACGCTTTTCAATATGGAGCCCCGCCCCATGCCGGAATGGCCCCGGGGCTTGACCGGATTGTGATGATTCTTGCCGGGCAAGAAAACCTCCGTGAGGTAATCGCTTTCCCGCTGACTGGCAATGCCCAGGACTTGCTGATGGGCGCCCCTGGCAAAGTGACAGAACAGCAGCTCCGGGAAGTGCATATTAAGTTGAGGTAATCGGGGTAAGGTCCATTTAAGTTACCCCAGCTTCCCTAACGCCTCTTTCAGCAACTCATTCACCGCTTTGGGGTCGGCTTTTTTTTCGGCTTTCCGCATTACTTGGCCAACGAGGAAACCGTAGGCTTTTTGGTTTCCGCCAAGGTATTCTTTAACTGACTTATCAAATTCGCTAATCACTTCCTCGATTAAGCCTTTAATAAAATCAGTATCGGTAATGCTTAAAAGGCCTTGCTTGGCGACATAATCCTCTGGGTCAACTTCTTCATTAAGGACTTTTAGCAATACTTCTTTGCCAATCGTCCGGTTAACCTGTCCGGAATCAACCAATGAAATAAGCTTGGCAAATTTCGCGCAATCGATTTTTATGTCGTCTTCGCCCTTGTTATCCCCTTTGGCAATGCTCATTAAATCAACCATAATCCAGTTGACAACCTCTTTTGGCTTGTTAAAATGCTTTAGTGTGTCATCGAAAATATTTGATAGGTTTTTGCTTCCGGTAATGATTTTGCTGTCGTATTCGCTAAGCTTAAGCTCCGCTGTCATCCGGGCAAATTTATCTTCCGCTGACTCCGGCAACATTGCTCGCATTTCCTCAATCCATTCATCGCTTATCCAAACAGGCATTAGCTCCGGATTGGGAAAATAGCAATAATCTGTCGCATTTTCTTTGTCGCGCATTGAAAAAGTCATGCCTTTTGCGTCGTCCCAGCGGCGGGTTTCCTGAACCAGTTCGCCTGAACCTGTTTCGATTATGTCAATATGGCGTTCTGATTCATATAAAATTGCGCGGCCGATTGCTTTTAATGAATTCATGTTTTTTATTTCGGTGCGAGTGCCAAGAGATGTGCTTCCTGCTTCACGGACAGAAATATTAACATCGCAGCGCATTGAGCCTTCTTGCATTTTGCAGTCCGAGACCCCGGCAAAAGACAAAAGCAAACGCAGTTTTTCCAAATATGCCACAACTTCCCCGGCGGTACGGAAGTCGGGATTGCTGACGATTTCGACAAGCGGCACAGAGGTACGGTTAAAATCAACCAGGGTTGTTCCGCTCCGGTTATCGTGAACGAGTTTTCCGGCATCTTCCTCAATATGGATTTGGTGGAGGGTTATTTTCTTAGGCCCTGCTTCCGTTTCAATCAAAACCCAGCCATTCCGGCAAATCGGGGCATAAAGCTGGGTAATCTGATATCCGGTCGGCAAATCGGGATAAAAGTAATTTTTCTTATCAAAAGTCATCTTCCGGGTAATTTCGCTGTTGGTGACGATTGCTGCCTTAATCCCCAATTCGATGGCGTGTTTATTCACCACCGCTGGCATTCCCGGCATTCCGGCGCAAGCAGGGCAGACGTTTTCATTCGCGTCAGCACCGAATTTTGCCGAACAAGCGCAAAATAATTTGGATTCGGTGGCAAGTTCAATATGGACTTCAAGCCCCATGACGATTTCATAGTTTTTCATTAAAATAACTGCCTTTCTAAAACAACCCGGTCATCAATCCGGTTTTCTGTCCACTCTTATTGCAATTTTCATTAGTACGTCTTCGCGCCCAAAATCGGCAATGAATTGAACCGCGCTGTCACCAAACGGCACGGTCAGGGAGGGCAATCCGGCTAATGAAGTTAAGGCGTAAAGCGCAGACTGCTCATATTTATTTTTGGCTTCCATTTTGACCGGAAGCGCAATCACATGATAAGAATCAAATTTCAAAGATTCTTTGATTAAACGGCGGATTTTCATGGCTTTTTCATAGTAGGCATGATAATTTTCTTGCGATAAGATATCAGCACCCATAATTATACTAAGCTTTGTGTTTAGCGTAAAACCCTCGCTCCTGGTCTTAAAATACAAATCAGATAAATTATTGCTGTTTTCGGCCCGGTAGCCAAATTTGACGCCATCATAACGGTTTAAATTGTTGCTGATTTCAGCAGCACTTAAAATATATAAAACTTGATGATAAGCTTCAAAATAATCTAACTCAATTTCGCTTGTCTCAAATGAACTTTGCAATCTCGAAATGACACTAGTGTCATTTTCGCCCCAAGCATTAACTGCAATTGCTACTTTTACATCGCATAGGCTTTTTTGGCAGCCTTGGCAAGATGACAGGTCTTTAAATGATTTTAGGGAATTTTCAATCATCGCCCCGTCCCGCTCATCTTTTCCGGAAATAATTTTGAGGACTTCAAAGCCTTTCCGCAAATCGGCGCAAACAACCCCAATTTGGTCCATTGATGTGGCAACTGGCACTATGCCATACCGGGAGATGGTCCCATAAGTAGGCTTAATAAAAGAAATGCCATTCAGAGCCGCCTGCCGCCTTGTCTTGCCAAAAATATCATTGCACAGGACGCAAACATTCTCATCAGCAAGTGACTCACTGACTGCTGCCGGGATTTCATCGTCAGTAAAAAAATCATCAATGTTAAATTCGTCCATCACCAATCTTTTTTCTATTTTTATTCCGGCTTCATTAAGCTTTTCCACCGCCGCCCCATCAAAAGGGGCTTTAAAACCAGCCAAAATCTTCGACCCTGCTGTAACCGGTTCATTTTTTTGCATAATGCTGTCTTCAACAAATACTTTGATTCCACTTTCCATATAGCTTAAACCTTTCTAAATTCTGCTGACTAAAACATTATATCCACACGCACGAGCCAAGAAAAAATGTCGATACGTCAATATCGACATTATAGCATATTTAATAAAGGAAAGCTATCATTTCATTATTGATAGCTTTCCGTCATGCCGTAATATGAACTCACCCGGTTATCCTTTGACACTTCCGGAAGATAGTGACATCTTAACTTGTTCCTGTGTGATAATGTAAATGATGATGCCGGGCAGGATTACTAATGTAAGAGCCGCAAACATTCGCGTATAATTGTAGGCGAAAGCTTCATTAAAGAAAGCAAGGGCATAGGGAAGAGTCCGGTGCCTGGGTGTTGATGTTA
>Ga0099364_10000221_pt1 | contig 94208 bp, 75 predicted proteins | sample TergutTh196P3_FD_73070 | JGI IMG/M metagenome (GOLD analysis project Ga0099364, IMG submission 73070) | Microcerotermes parvus P3 segment gut microbial communities from Pointe-Noire, Republic of the Congo - Th196 P3 | ecosystem: Host-associated > Arthropoda: Insects > Digestive system > Gut ...
TATAAAGCAAACCGTAGGTTTGCGGTGGGCTGGAATGTGGGTGAAAGAGGCGTGGGAGCGAGCCCGTAGGGCGACCGACCTAGCCGACTGAACCCCGAGCCGCCGATTAGGCGGCGTAGCGTTAATCGTTTGTTAAGTGCAGTAATTTTTGCTTTTATTATGTTGTTCTTTGCCTATAAACATATCTAGCAAAAATTCCAAAATTATGGAACATAAGGGCTGCACCGTTTTCCAATGTATTAATAGAATTAAAATATTTTAATCCTATTAAGCCACCATTATACCCTCTTCCTAAATCAATTGCTAAAGAAAGTTCATAAGCAAACCCTCTTTTACTTCCATAAACCGGGAGTGAATGTTCATCAATATTATTCCTTATTGTTATTGGTCCCATACTATTTGCAACTGTAGAAAAACCAAGAGATCCGGATAATTGAAGTAAAGGTATCGGATAATATATTATACCTAAACCAAATATATATGTTCTATAATCACTTCCAGCATTAGAACTTGAACTATAATCACTTGTGTATTTAAAGTCAATTTCATAAATATATTGACCTAGCGTTGCAACAAAATATATAGGTAAATTTTCATTAGGGCCATAACCAATTTTAAATCCTAAATCAAATAGTCCAAACCCATGTATATCACCTATTTCATAAGTAGTGTAATTTGTTTCTAAATAGTTTTCATCAATACCTAATGAAAATCTAGAACTACTACCAATACTATACCCAGTACCTAAACCTATATCAAAATAGAATCCTTGTGCACTGATTGAAAACAAAGTTATTGTAAATAAAATCCAAAAACCTATTAATTTTTTCATATTGAACTCCTTACAATAAATTATATTCAATTCTATAGTTTTGTCAACCTAAATCCTGAATAAAATTCAAAAATTATTGCACTTAACGTTCAAGATTGACGACGTAACCAGCCCCCATATAAAGCAAACCGTAGGTTTGCGGGGGCTGGTTATGTGGGTGAAGGAGCCGTGGGAACGAATGTGACCTAGGCGACTGAACCCCGAGCCGCCGATGAGGCGGCGCAGCGTTAATCGTTTGTTAAACGAAGTGGGGCTTTTATATTCTTTAATTATACCTTTGAACATATTTGTCCAAAACTTCATTTATCATTGTTTGATATTTTACATGATTTTTCTTTGCATGAGTTTTGAAAAAATTTATACTACCACTATTTAAACTTATAGTGATTTTAACTTTTTCTTCTCTCTTAATGAGTTTGTCAGGTGGTGGTAAAAAATCTGTAACTATATCTCCTTCGGCTATTGCCTTAGAAATATTTTTTGGTGCGTCAGTGTAAATTATGTTTTTCTTCATACTTGTATCTCCCTTCTCTCCAATATCCTGCTCCAATAATGCGTATATTACCTTTTCTTTCAGTAAATCTTACTGTCAATATTCCTTTCCCATCATCCCCTATACAAAAAAACCTGTCTTCTTTTTTTGAATGTTTTTTATCCTTTATAATTATTCTCTTTTTATCATAAAATGCATCTTGAGCCATTTCAAATGAGACATTATGTTTATCAATATTATCTTGATTCTTATTTTCATCCCATTCAAAAGTCATATTTATTATTATATGGGTATTTTACCATATTGTCAACTGTGTTTTTGAATAATTTATGTATGATTTTTTATACACCATCTAAATCTCTAATTTCTCTATTTTTGCCCCATTTCGTTTAACGTCCCATAGGCGTCGGGGGTGTCGTGTACAGGACGTGAGGGAGAGTAAATGCGGTGGCCTTGGTCGGTGGCCTTGGTCGGTGGCCTTGGTCGGTGGCCTTGGTCAGTGGCCTTGGTCAGTGGCCTTGGTCTGTTGCCTTGGTCGGTGGCCTGGTCTGTTGCTTGGTTAGGGGGTGGGGAAGATGGTGTCGAGGGGGCTGCTGATGTTGGCGATGTTACGGCGGGCTACGTGGGTGTAGCGTTCGGTGGTGCGGATGGAGCTGTGGCCCAGGAGTTCCTGTATGTACCGGATATCGGTCCCGCTCTCCAAGAGGTGGGTGGCAAAGCTGTGGCGCAGACTATGAATAGAAGAGTTTTTGTTGATATTGGCCTTTTTTAAGGCTTTTTCAAAGATGCGCTGGGCGGTTCGGATAGAGAGGTGATTGGCAGGGTACATCCCTGGAAAAATCCATTCGTTGGTATCGCTCTGGGAATAGTACATCTCCAGGGTCATGATGGCAGCATCGGACATCATAGTATAACGGTCCTTGCGGCCCTTTCCTGATACGACAAACATGGCTTTCCGGCCCATGTCAATGTCATGACGTTTAAGGCGGACCACTTCGCTGACCCTAAGGCCCGAAGAGTAGGCGAGCATGAGCAGGAGCCGGTGCTTCAGGTTCTTTTCGGCCACAAGGATTTCTTTGATCTCCTCCTTTGAGAGCACTGTAGGAAGCCGCTTGTCCTGGCGCGGCCGGCGCTGGACGACTATCTCCACATTGTTAAAAATAATATTGTAGAAAAACTTTAAGGCGCTGATGGCAAGGTTCATGGATGAAGAGGAATAATCTCTCCGTTTTTCTATGGTAAAAAGAAACCTGGTTATATCATTAGATCGAATTTCTTCGGGGGTTTTTTGGAGGGTCCGGCAAAGGAGCCTATTATAGTAAACATAGGCCTCCAGGGTGCGGGGGCTATACTTCCGGGAACGGAGCTCTGTTTCAAGTTTGGCCTCCCAAGAGGCTGGGAACTTTTCAGGCAGTCTTATAGCTGGTGAGATGGGTTTCGCCGCGGGGTGTTCGATGGAGAGGGAGGGGGTTGGAAGGGCTCCTTTTCCCTGGGGGTGTTCAAAAAAGTTGATTACCTGAACAGGAAGAGGGGAATCCTCTTCTACCAAGACCAGGGGGGTACCAGGGTATTTTTGGCTTAGATCTTGAGCCTTCATAATTCCTTCAAAGACAAATTCCTTCTGTAAATGGTTCCACTTTCCTCCCTGTTTCAGGAGTTTCTGGAACAGATCATTATCGTAATGGAATAGAGGCACCCGGGTAATGCCAGATGCGGCTTTCTGATCGACCTGGGTGCTACCAGGTTCATTAAAAAAATAAATCACCTTCATCATAATGAGCTCCATGTGTATGGGGATATCTAATACATTTTTAATTTGGGGGACCTATAGGCAACTGCTGTGGAAGGCCCCGTTTGTATTTAGTTATTTTAAGATAATTCTAGTGGAAGATATGTTGCTGATCAATCCCTGGAACCCCTGGAGGGCGGAAAAAGGGGAAAAAACTGAGATCTAGGAGCAAAAACATGGAGTTTGGGGGCCATCTAGTCCGACCGGTTGGACTAGTCGAGGGATCTAACGGGTATACGGCTCGCTGTCTGTTTACACGCCGCCTAAATCAAAAACTAATGTTAGCCTGCACTGGAAGGCCCGGCGTTGCCCCCGCGCCGCCCTGAACATCCCAACCGCCGCTTGTTACATCCCAACCCGAAGTTGCTCCCCTAATCGTAATACTGTCCAATGACCCAATGCCGTGACCGCCCACGCCTGATGTTGCATTGCCATTGCCGCCGGTGATGGAGGTAAAAATGGGGTTCTCGATAACAATGCTGTTTTCAGCCCCAATGCCAAAGCCGCCGGACTGCCCTACCACTGAAGCATTGCCGCCTTTAATGGGACCGAAGCGCGCGCCGGTGTGTATGGTAACAGTACCATCCACCGACCCAATGCCGTGACCGCCGCCAATGGGAGGAGGAGAAACACCGACGATATCATCACTGTTGCCGCCTGAGATGCTTTCGATATTGGCAGTGCCGGTAATGGTGATACTGCCCATAGCACCTATAGCATTTCCGCCCGCATATTGGGCTGAATTCCCGCCGCTAATGGCTCCCGTTCTGCCGGAAATGGTAATGTTGCCGCGAATACTTATACCGCTTCCACCGCTCCCAGCTGATGATCCGTTGGAGCTTGCACCACGAATACTGCCGGTAACGCCGGAAATGACAAGGTCGCCGTCTGCAACGATACCACGACCGCCGCCAAACACAGACTCATTTGGATCATAAGCGGCAGCAATGTCGCCGGTTGTACCCGAAATGGTAATATCGCCAAGCGCATAGATAGCATCGTTGCTTCCTTGATAGCGGATGCCGCTTTTAATATCGCCGGTTCTGCCCGCTATAATAAGATTGCCGGCAACCCCTATACCAATTCCACCAGCCCCGTCGGTGTTGCCGCCTTGAACGGTTCCTATCGTACCTGTTATGGTCAGATTTCCCTCCGTCCCTATACCAATACCGCCAAGGGAGCCGGCTCCGCCACCGCCGGTAATGGTAATGCCAGCGCCGCGCCCGCGCAGGGTAACATCAGCGGCGTTTAGTATCAGGGCGGGTACATTATCCGCACCGGTAATCGTGGTGTTGTTATCAATGTACACATTCCGCGCCGCATCGATCTTTATTGAATAGCCTGTAATATTGCCTCTTAGAAGCACAATTGCGTTCGCCCCCGCATTTGCCGCTGAAACGGTGATGACATTTTCTGCGGACACGGTGTAACTGCCTATGGTGTTGGCATCGCCGTCTGTAATGACATTGTCCAAGTCGATAATTACGTCAAAGAACGGCCCCTTGTCTTCGTTGATATTTGAACAGCCTACAAATATAATGGTAATAACCGCTATCGCCAAAACCGCTACAGTTTTAAGACTCTTTTTCACAGTTTCCTCCATGTTTTTATTATATGTTTCCTCCCCCTATGTCAAGGGAGGAGAAAAATGGGGCTATCTCGTCCAACTGGTTGGACTAATTTGGGGGAGAAACTGGTCTAATCAGTCCAACTAGTCAAATTGGTTAGACCAATTCGGGGGTAGGAACTGGTCTAATCGGTCTAACCAGTCCAACCAGTCCTACTGGTTGGACCAATTTGGGGGGTAATCTGGTTTAATCAATCCAACCACATCCAACTGGTTGGACCAATTCGGGGGGAAACTGGTCTAATCGGTCCAACTAGTCATACTGATTAGACCAAATCAGGGGTAGGAACTGGTCTAATCGGTCTAACCAGTCCAACCGGTCCTACTGGTTGGACCAATTTGGGGATAGGAACTGGTCTAATCGGTCTAATTTGGTCTAATCGGTCCAACCAGTCAAATTGATTAGACCAAATCAGGGGTAGGAACTGGTCTAATCGGTCTAATCAGTCCAACCGGTCCTACTGGTTGGACCAATTTGGGGATAGGAACTGGTCTAACCAGTCCAACTGGTCCTCCTGGTTGGACTAAATTGGGGGGTTTGGGGGGGGGAAGCTTGGCAGGGAGGGGGTTTGAGGCCTAGTATGGGGGGATGATGGAAGATATGGGCCGGTTGAGGAAGAGGATGGTGGAGGAGCAGCTAATCCCAAGGGGGATTAGGGATCCTCTCGTACTGGAGGTTATGGGGGAGGTTCCCCGGCATAGGTTTGTGCCGCCGGAGTTGGCGGGGAGGGCTTATGGGGATAATCCTCTGCCGATTGGCCTGGATCAGACGATTTCACAGCCCTATATGGTGGCCTGCATGACGGAGTTGTTAGTGCCCAGGAGGGGGATGCGGATTCTGGAGATAGGGACCGGGTCGGGCTATCAGGCGGCGGTTCTTTCGGCCCTGGGTTGTGAGGTGTTTACGATGGAGCTGCAGAGGGCCCATGCGGAAAGGGCCAGGGGGCTATTAGTAGAGCTGGGCTACGGGGGGGTGCGGGTTACATGGGGGAATGGTTATGGGGGCTGGCCGGAGGAGGCTCCTTTTGAGGGGATTATCGTAACGGCGGCCCCGGAGGCGGTTCCCCCGGCCTTGATCGAGCAACTGGCCGAGGGGGGGCGGATGGTGATCCCTGTGGGGCCGGTCCATTCGGTCCAGCACCTGAAACTTCTGACAAAGGCGGGGGGCCGCGTCACCGAGAGGGTGCTTTTCGGGGTGCGCTTTGTCCCCATGGCGGGGGCTTAGCCGGGGGGCCAGGTGAGGGGGCGGCCGCCCAGGACGTGGATGTGGAGGTGGTCTACGGTTTGGCCCCCGTGGTTCTTGCAGTTGATGACGAAGCGGGCCCCCTCGTCTCCGCAGCCCTTTTCCTGGGCCAGGGCCTGGGCCCGGAAGAGGAGCCGGCCCGCCAGGGGGCTGTCTTCTTCCTCCAGATCCATGAGGGTGCTGATGTGTTTCTTGGGGATCACCAAGAGGTGAACCGGGGCCTGGGGGTGGAGGTCCTCGAAGGCCAGGATTTCTTCATCCTCGTAGAGCTTCTTCGAGGGGATGGTTCCCTGGACTATCTGACAAAATATGCATCCTTCCATTACAATGTACTATATAGAAGAAAGTGAGTTCATGATAGTGGAGCATACATAGATGGATAAGATCACAAAACAGCGGAGCCGGGAATTTGCCGTCAAGGTGGTGCTCCTTCATAAGCAGCTTTCGGCCCGGAAGAAAGAGACGGTCATGTCGGAGGAGCTGCTCAGGTCCGGAGCGGGGGTGGGCTCCGAACTGGCCAAGTCCGAATGTGCCATGGGGAAGAACGAGCGGGTGGCCCGGGTTTACAAGGCCCTGCAGAATTGCGCCGAGGCCAAGTACTGGCTGGAGCTCCTCAATGATACGGAATACCTCACGGAGTTTGAGTTTAACGATACCCTCAAAGACTGCGACGAGATGGGAAAAATTCTTATTAAGGAAATTAAAGCCTTAAGCGCCTAAGCTGACTGGACCTGGGCGGCATCCTCAAAACCCCGGCGGAGCTTCTCATGGAGCCGGTCTAGCTGCTTTTGGGAGCTGATGCGGTAGTTGGCCAGGACCTGGGGGTCCAGCTGTTCAAAGTTCATCTCCCCGGACTCGATGGAGCAGAGGGCGTTGGCCAGATAGACCGCCGAGACCAGATCCTGGTACTCCGGGGGGGCGCTTTGGGGATCATGGTGGTGGCGGATGGAGGCGATAAGGCCCTCGGGGAAATTCCATTTTTCCGCCACCAGGGCTCCTATCTCGGCATGGTTCATCCCCGCCGCCAGGTCTTCGAAGGTGGAGGCCGGGAGGCCCTTCTCGGAACAGAAGGAACGGATCTTGTTGAGGAGATCCGGGTGGACCGCCGAAAAGATGATCTTCCCCATATCGTGGAGGATGCCCCCCACATAGGCATCATCCAAGAGGTCCCGGTCCTTGCGGAGGTTCTTGACCAGGTTATAGGCGTAGAAGGCGGTTTTGTAACAGTGATCCCAGAGGGCCTTTTGGTCCTGGGTCTCATCTCCCAGGAGCTTCTGGGTTCCATAGGAAAACAAGAGATTTTTGATTCCCTTGATACCCACCATTTTTACGGCCTCGGCGATGTTGTCCACCTTTTTTGGGAGCATGTACTGGGCGGAGTTGACGATCTTGAGGAGGTCCGCCGTCAGGGCCGGGTCCATGGAGATTTGCCTGGCTATGTCGGCGATCCGGGACTCGGGCTCGTTGATGAGCTTCTGGACCATGATGATGTTCTCGGGGAACTGGGGCAGGGAGTTGATATTGTCCACGATGGTGGCCGAAAGGGCCGAGAGGTTTTCGACCTGGGTCTCTTCCAGGGGGATGACCAGCCGGGCGATGGTTTCCTTGTCGGTGCCTATGATGTCAAAGCAGTCATCGTTGAGGCCCATCTTTTTGAGCATGAGGACCATGATCACCAGGCCCAGGCCGGCTCCTTCTGAATCGTCCAGAACCTGGCCCAGGGCCTCATCGAAGCTGCTGTACTGGCGGGACCGGGCCAGCTTGTCGTGGATCCGGATCAGCTCGGTCCTGGTGGCCGCCGCATTGTTGCGGACCTCTATGCTGATAATGTTCTCTTTTACCTGGAGGGAGAGTTTGATGTAGAGGCCCTGATCTTTTTGAAGCTGCAGGTAGTGGCTTATGTTGCCCAGGGTGGTTTCCTTAAACTCGGCCATCCCGGTTTTATATTCCTCCGGGTTGTTCAGGTCCAGACCCCGTTCAATAAAGAAGACCCGCTTGGTGTTGGCTTTTTTGGCGTTGACCGTGAGCTCCTGGATGCAGTAGACCACGTAATCTTTAAGCTTTTCCTGATCCGCCAGTTTGAGGAAGAGGGTCACCATTTCTTCTATATATACTTCGGTTTCGTGGGGAAGGGTGTAGGTGGTGATGGTCAGGGGCTTCCCTGTCTGGACCGCCTTTTTTATCGTAGATTCGTCAACGACCATGGACCCCTTCCATACCTGTGGTGATATCTCTACTCTATAAAAAATACGGGGTTCCCGCAAGTCGGGGGCAGCTTGACCAAGGGGCCCTTCTTTCTATATACTTTCCCTACATATCGAAGGTGTAGAGACCCGGGACACCGGGTTTGACGATAGGAGCGTTAATACATGAAACGGACATATCAACCCAGTAAGGTCAAGCGGAACCGGAAATTTGGTTTCCGGGCCCGGATGGCCACCAAGGGGGGGCGGCTGGTTCTTAAGCGCCGCAGGGCCAAGGGCCGCTATAAGCTGACCATTTCGGACGAGAAGAAACCCTACTAGAAAAACCCATGGGGAAGGAAGGGAGTGAGGCCCGCCGAGGTCTATACCGGTTCCCCAGGGAAGAGCGGTTAAAAAAGAGGAAGGACATAGGGGCGGTCTTTGATGAGCGAAAGGCCCTTTCTTGCGGGGGGGCCAGGCTCCTGTGGCGGCCCAATGGGCTCCTCTTCAATAGAATTGCCTTCACGTTTAACCGGAAATTTGGAAATGCGGTGGAGCGGAACCGTTCGCGGCGGCTGAGCCGGGAGGTCTATAGGCTCCTTCGAAATGAATTAAAAAAGGGCTACGACCTGGTACTGCTGGTCTACCCCGGGGGGGATGCGTTTTCCACCCGGATGGAACAGATGAGGGACCTTTTTTCCAGGGCAGGTATGCTGGAAAAAGAGAGTAGTCAGTAAGGGCCAGGAAACCATCATGGTATATATACAAAAGGCGATAAGCTGGATCTGCTGCGGGTTAATTCGATTTTATCAAACTGCCATTTCCCCCTATCTTCTGCCCTCCTGCCGTTATGTGCCCAGCTGCTCAGCCTATGCCCACGAGGCGATAGTGAGGTACGGGCCCGGCCGGGGTTTGTACCTGGCCCTGCGCCGCCTTCTGCGCTGCCATCCCTTCCGCCCCGGCGGATATGATCCCCTGCCATAAGGAACTGTAATGGATAAACGAACGATACTGGCCATAGTCCTTTCATCCCTGGTGATGCTGGTCTTCTTTTTCATCCAGGGGATCATGACGACTCCCCTGGAACCCGACGGAACCCCCTCCCCCACCGAGGCGGTGAGCCTCGCGGCTCCACAGGAACAGGCCCCCCCTCCCCCGCCGGTACAGGAGACCCTTCAAGCGGGGCCCTTAGCCGCGGCAGCTGAAACCGTTCCCTTTGAAAGGGTGATCATAGAGACGGACCTTTTGCGGGTGGCCTTGAGCAACGCGGGGGGGGACATCACTTCCTTTCAATTAAAAAATCACCTGGATAACGGGGTGCCGGTGGAGATGATCCTGGGGGGCTCCGGGGGAACCCAGGCCTTTTCGGTGGCCTTTGGAAATCGGGCCGATGTGATAGCCCGGCGGGTGAGCCCCGTGGACCAGCACTTTAGGGTAAACAGGACCTCGGCCTATGGGGTGGAATTTTCCCAGGACTTTAGGAGCCCCCAGGGGGGGATCTTTACCCTGAGCAAGCGTTACGAGTTTGCCCCCGGGGAATACATGTTCGAGCTGGTGATCTCCCTTAACGGGGGGCACTCGATGAGTTACTTCGATTTTGAGGGGGCGGCCTATACCCTGATCTACGGCCCCCAGATAGGGCCCCAGTTTACCCGGCTGGACCGGCGGCAGGAGTACCGGAACTATATTTCGTATAACGGAAGGGTCAGGAATGAGCGGGTCAGCGAGGGGAATCCGGCGGTGCTGGCGAGTAATTCTTCCTGGGGGGCCATCGTGGGGAAGTACTTTGCCCTGGCCGCCCTGCCCTTTGCGGGGGATGCGGAGATGGCCCTGGCCTCCTACTCGGAACCTGGGCTCCCCGGAGCTTCCCGGCTCTTTGTTACCCGGCCGGCCTTTCGGGGTCCCCGGATTGAAGACCGCTACCTTTTTTACCTGGGTCCCAAGAATCAGGCGAACCTCAACCTCTACGAGAGGGGGGACAATGCCTTTAGGCTGAGGGAGTCGGGGCTTATCGAGGTGGCCAGTACCAGGGGCTTTTTGGCTCCCCTGGAGAATCTCCTAAAATGGTTCCTTCAGATTTTTTATCGAATCGTCCCCAACTATGGGATAGCCATCATTCTCTTGACCATCCTGGTAAAGATCCTCATGTTCCCCATAACCCGTAAGGGTTCGGAGTCGACCTTGAGGATGCAGGCCCTGTCGCCCAAGATCAAGGAGCTTCAGGAGAAGTACCAGGATAACAGGCAGAAGCTGAACGCCGAGATGGCGGAGTTCTACAAGCGGGAGGGCTATAATCCCATTTCCGGGTGCCTCCCCATGCTCTTTCAGTTTCCTATTTTTATCGCCATGTTCAACCTCTTTAATAATCACTTTGACCTGAGGGGGGCGGTGTTTATTCCCGGGTGGATCCCCGACCTTTCGGTGCCCGAGTTTATCTACGAGTTCCCCGAGGGGATCAGCGTCCCCATCGTGGGATGGACGGCATTGAGGCTCCTCCCGGTAATTTATGTGGCCTCCCAGCTGCTCTACGGCAAGGTGACCCAGACCCCGGACCAGCAGGGGAACAAGCAGATGAAGATGATGCTCTACGCCATGCCCATCATCTTCTTCTTTGTCCTCTACGATATGCCCTCGGGGCTTTTGGTCTACTGGATCATGAGTAATATTTTGACCATGGTGCAGCAGGTGGGGATTAACAAGGTGATGGCCCGGAAGAAGGCGGCCCTGGCGGCGGCGGCCCCTCCCCCGCCCCCGGTGAATGCGCCCCGGAAAAATAAGAAAAAGGGTTAAGTGCAGCAGCCCGGTTGGCTGCCGCCCTTAACCTTGCAATTTCCAGCGCTAAAGCACTGTAAATTGCCTCTTTAATTGGAAGTTTTTCGTAAACTGAAGTTTCCGAAAAACACTTGAAAATAAAAATTCTATTCCAGGTGTATGCCTGGAGTACAGGAGTATATATGGTATATGAATTTGAAGGCCGGACCGAGAAGGAAGCGATTGATCGGGCGGCGGAGGAACTGGGTCTAGAGAAGGATGATTTTGACGTGGAGATCCTGGAAACCCAGCGTTCGGGGCTCTTTAAGAAGGGCTTTGTGCGGATCCAGGTCCATACCAACAAGCCCGTGGGGGATGGCTTTGATGAGCCGGAGTCCCAGCCAAGGGAGAGGGTCCAGGAGAGGGAGAGGCCGGCCCCAGCGGCGGTCTTTGGGGACACGGAACCCAAGAGCGATGCGGAGAGGCAGCTCCTTGAGTTTGTCGAGGGGACCATAGAGAAGATGGGCTACCCCGGAAAGGTGAGCATCCTCTTTCGTGAGGGCCACAAGCTGGGCCTGAAGATCGAGTCGGAACATTCTTCGATACTGATCGGCAAGAAGGGGAAGAACCTGGATGCCCTGCAGCTGCTGGCGACCATTTATGCCAGCCGCCTGGGAGAAGATGATATGCGGGTGATCCTGGACACCGAGAATTACCGGATCCGCCGGGAGGAGTCGCTGGTACGGCTGGCCTATACCATAGCCGACCGGGTCAGGGCGAACCGAGGCTCGGTGCTATTGGAGCCCATGAATCCCTTTGACCGCCGGCTTATCCACACCACCTTAAATGATATCGCCGATGTGGAAACCAAGAGCGAGGGCGACGGACTCTATAAGCAGGTCCGGGTCTACTACCGGGGCCTCCGGTAACCTTGGAAGGGGGCCATGGTTTTCATTATATGAAAAAGGCCCCCCTCCTGCTCCTGCTCCTTTCCCTCCTTGGCCAGAACCTTGCCGGCCAAAGCCCGGAGCGGACCCTGGAGGACCTGGTAGGACAAGTCACCGCAGGGGCCCTGCGAAGGGGGGAGCGGCCCCTGGAGATTCAGTTTAGGAACCCCCAGCTTGGTCTTGTCCCCGCCGAACCCTTCCTTGGAGAACTCCTAAAAAATATCGAAGATACCCTGGAACCCAGCGTGGGGGTCGAATCCCTGCAGCTCTACCCCAAGGCCCCGGGGGCTCCCCATATGCTGGGGCCCCTAGAAATGAATGCCCTCTTGAACAGTATCCTGGCCTTAAGCACCCTGGAGGGGATTCAATACTACTCGGTGTCCCGGGGCCAGATGCGGGTCTTCTACGAGAGCTCCCAGGTTATTGAGGGCCCCCAGAGCCGCCGCCCCATCCCCGACCCGGTTTATTCCGAGCCCCCGGAGAGCTTACGGGTCTATGCCAACCAGAGGGATCTGAGCTTTGGGGAAAACATCTATCAATACGACTTTTATGTAAGGCCCGGCCTTATCGTCTTTACCCAGCAGAATGTGAGTGCCCTTAGTTACGGGATCATCCCGGCGGTGGGGAGGAATAGGCTCTGTTCGGTGGTGGCCATCTTTGATGCGGGGGAATACCTCTTGGTCTACGGGGCATCTTTGGCCAGGGCGGCCCTGGTGCCGGGGATGAGGGAGCGGATTGGGAACTCCTTTTCGAGCCGGGCGGAGGCGATCTTTCAGTGGTTTTGCAGCCGGGCGGATCTGGCCCTGGGGGATTTCTAGGAGCTATCTCCTTCTAGGAACCTTGGGCGATTAGCTTTTGGCGCCGCTCTTCTGCCTCTTCATGCATGACCTCCAGTTCGGCCATGAGGGCATCAGCTACCACCTGCTTTTTATCCTCCGCATCGGCGCCGGCGGCCCGGGCCCTGTCCCGGAACTCGGTGCAGGAGAGGACCGGAGAGACGGTCAGGCGGACCAGGTCCTTGTGGGTCGGATCGTCGAGCATCTCGCCCCGGTGGACATGGAGGACATTCCCGTTGACGGCCACCAGGCACATATAATCGAAGGAACGGATGTAGGAATCGATCTCGGCGACCCCCCGCTTGGTGGAGGGGTCCCAGGGGCGGAAACGGGTCCCCGAGGGGAAGCAGAGGATGAGGCGGCCCTTGTTTCTGATGCCCAGGAGGGCCTTCATGGCCGCCCGGTTGATGCCGTTGCTGCGGACTATCTCAGCCCGGTCAGCTTCCCGGTCCAGGCCCAAAAGGGAGCGGCTGGGGTAGATGACGATCCGGGTGTAGGCCGAGGCAAAGGCCGAGACTGCGGGGTGATCCTCGTTAAGTTTCATCCCCGCGATGGCTATGACCGAGCGGCCTATCTCTTCGCCCCTCCCCCCGGCCCGGCGGACCAGGTAGGAGAAGTTGGTGAGATCCATGTTGCTGTAATGCTCCAAAAGGAGGAGGCAGGATTTTCCCGCCTCCGCTTTTGAATAGAGATCCTCGAGATTCTCAAAACCATCCAGACCTGAGCCCGGTAAAAGGAGATCTTCGGCCATCATGTCCAGGAAGGGGAGGATTTCGTTGTTCCCCTCCTGGAAGACGTTGTCTTCGGTTACTTTCGTAGATGAGGTCGAACGGGCCATCACCTCTTTAATAATATCCTTAAACCGGGTTTTCAGTGTGTCCATGTCAGTCCTTAAAAAGCTCAGAGATTTCTTTTTTATACATGTCGGTAATAAAGTGGCGTTTGTAATCCTGCTTACCCGAAAGCTCCACCCCCGGTTCGAAGGGTTTGGGGAGCACCGCGGTACGGAAGATCATCTCGAAGGGCCGGAAGCCCGTCTTGGGATTAACCCTTAAGGTGATCTCCGCCTGGATGAGCTCCTTAACCTCCGGAAGCTGGGTCAAAGAGGGGGCGTCCATATAAGGGATCGCATTTTCTTTGGCGAAAGCTTCCAGGGCCTCCAGGTTGGGGACCACCAGGGCGGCCAGGAACTTTTGATCCTGCCCTATGACCATGGCGTGATCTATATAGATGGATTCCCGGATCTTGTTTTCGATGGGTACGGGCTCCACGTTCTCGCCACCCAACAGGACTATGGTGTCCTTGGCCCGGCCGGTGAGTTTGATTTCGCCCTTGTGGGTGGTCATTCCCACGTCGCCGGAATCGAGCCAGCCATCCTTGTCGATGATCTTCTGGGTTTCTTCGGGTTTCTTGTAGTAGCCCTGCATGATCTGCTGGCCCCGGGCATAGAGGACGCCCTTCTGCCCCGGAGGCATGACCTTGCCGGTGTCGGGGTCCCGGATGACCACTTCCATGTCGGGGAAGGGGGGGCCTATGGTTTCGGCGACCGGGTGTTTAAAGCCCCGGACTGCCAGGACCGGAGCGGCCTCGGTAAGGCCGTAGCCTTCGAGGATCAGGACCCCCGCGGCGGAGAAGAATTTATCCACCGCTTCGGGAAGAGCAGCCCCGCCGGAGATGGCGGCCCTCATCTTGCCTCCCATCATGGCCTTGATCTTCTTAAAGACCAGCACATTCCCCAGGGCTCTTAGGGGACTGAGGAGGATGAAGGGGATGAAGGAAACCAGGATGTCAAAGATCCGGATCCGCCGGCGGAAGGTGGGGACCCGCCCCAGAAGGAGGTTCTTCATGGTCTGGTGGAAGGAGGCGACATTTAAAAAGAAGGTGAAGATGCCTCTTTTTACGGCGCTTCCGGCCGAGACGTTCCTATAGACCCCGGCCCTGAGGGCCTCCCAGATCCGGGGGACCGCGGTCATCCAGTCGGGCTTCACCTTCTGGAGGTCCTCCAGCATGATCTTCCCTATGGGCTTGGAGTAGGCCAGGGAGCCCGCCTGGTACATACAGATGTACTGGACCGCCCGCTCGAAGGAATGCCATACCGGGAGGACCGTCAGCCAGGTTTCGCCGGGCTTGTTGTCCAGGATGGGGGGGGCCCAGGCGGCCTCGTGGTAGAGGTTCCGGTGGCTGAGCATGACCCCCTTGGGTTCGCCGGTGGTGCCGGAGGTGAAGATGATGGTGGCCAGGTCATCGATCTGGCCCTTTTCGATCTCCGCCTCGATGGAGGCATCGCTGCCTTCCTTCTGGAGGGCCAGGCCCCGCTCCATGATTTCGCCGTAGCCCTTGATGGGGACGCCCCCCAGGTCGGCCTGGTAGGGAGCCTTGTCAAAGTTGTTGTCAATCACAATGAAGAGCTTGATGGCCGGCATCCGGCTCCGGTGGGGGAGCAGTTTGGCCAGCTGGGCCTCGTTCTCCAGCATGAGGGTGGTGGCATCCCCAAAGGAGAGGATGTAGACCAGTTCCTCGGCCATGGAGTCGCAGCCCCGGGGGATATCCAGGGCACCCAGGCAGTGGAGGCCCAGGGTACTAATGAGCCATTCCTTTCGGTTGTCCGAAACGAATCCGACATGATCGCCCCGTTGTATACCGGCTTCGCGCAGTCCCGCCGCATAGGCGAGGATTTCACGGTACATTTCGGCGTAGGTGGTGGGACGGAAGACGCCCCCCTCATCTTTACTACGCTGGGCAACGAAGTTTGGGTGTTCCCGGACGTTCTTTTGAATCATCCGGGGAAGTGTAATCATTTCCATGTAAGGATTGTACATGATATTTCAAAAAAGTATAGATACAAAATTCGAAAATTTGTCAAAATCAACAACCCCGCCGCAAGCAGCGGGGTATGTTGTTCTTATAAGGAATTGGACTCAGGGTTTAATACCAACTTTTTCGCCGCAAGCGGCGGGGTATTAAACCCTTCGCCACGAATAAATTAATCGTTCTGGGCCATGGTCATCTGGTAGTAGTGGCCTCCCTTGGCCATGAGCTCCCCGTGGTTGCCGGTTTCGACGATTTTGCCGTTGTCGATGACCATGATCATGGTGCAGTCCCGGATGGTGGAAAGCCGGTGGGCGATGATGAAGCTGGTCCGGTTCTTCATGAGGGTCCGGATGCCCTCCTGGACCAGCTGTTCGGTGTTGGTGTCTATGCTGCTGGTGGCCTCGTCGAGGATGAGGATCCGGGGGTCAGAGATGAGGGTCCGGGTGAAGGCCAGAAGCTGCCGTTCCCCCTGGGAGATGCCCCCGCCCCGCTCGGAAACCTCGGTGTCGTAGCCGTTGGGGAGCTTTTCGATGAAGCTGTCGGCCCCGATGAGCCGGGCGGCGGCCCGGACCTCTTCATCGGTGGCGTCCAGCTTGCCGTAGCGGATGTTGTCGGCGATGGTGCCGGTGAATAAAAAGCTGTCCTGGAGCATGATTCCCATCTGGCTTCGGAGGGATTTTAAGGTTCCCTTCATGATGTCGTGGCCGTCTATGGTGACCGTCCCCTCTTCGATGTTGTAAAAGCGGCTGAGGAGATTGACGATGGTGGTTTTGCCCGCCCCGGTGGGCCCCACGATGGCTATGCTGTCCCCGGGGTAGGCATCGAAGCTGACATCGTTGAGGACCCGGCGGCTCCCGTCGTAGCTAAAGCTTACATGCTCGAAGTTGACATGGCCCCTAAAGGGGGGAATGTCCACCGCATTGGGGACGTCTTTGATGGTCACCGGCTCGGCGATGGTGTCGAAGATCCGGTCCAGGTAGGACATGGCGGTGACGAAGGTGTTGTAGATGTTGGCCAGGTTGATGATGGGCTGCCAGAACCTAAAGGTGTAGTTCCCCATGGCCAGGAGCATGCCGAAGCTTGCCATGGGGTGCATCCAGTAGGCCCCCATGATGTAGACAAAGGAGAAGACGATCTGGGAGATGATGTCGGTGCTGAGCCAGGTGGTATTGGAGATGTACTGGGCCCGCATCCAGCTCTTGTTCCGTTCATTGGTCAGATCGTCCATGATCCCCAGATTCATATCTTGCCGGTCGAAGGCCTGGGTTACCCGGACCCCGTCTATGGATTCCTGGATGTAGGCGTTCAGGTTGGAGTTCTTGTTGGAGACCTCCTGCCAGGCCCGGCGCTGGCGGGGTTTGATGTACCAGACAAAGAGGGCCAGGATGGGGAGACCCATGAGGACCATGGTGGCCAGCTGGGGGCTTACCCTTAACATGAAGAATATAATGAAGATAATGTTCAAGATTTCGATGATGAAGTTGATGATCCCGTTGGAGAGGGCATCGGAGACGGAGTTTACATAGGGGACCACCCGGACGAAGATCTTTCCGTGGGGCCGGGAATCGTAGAACTGGAAGGGCAGTTTCTGGAGGTGGTTAAAGAGGTCGAAGCGGATGTCGTGGATGATGTTGGCCCCCGCCCGGGCGACCAGGATGTTTCTGACCGTCCCCAGGGCTATGGCCACCATGATGGAGATGGCCAGAAAGAGGGCCATTCTTAAAAGGAGGGCCACATCCTTGTTGGGGATGGCCACGTCCATGGCGTGGAGGACGAAGAGGGGGCCCAAAAGGCCGGCGATGTTGCCCAGGACCGAGAGGGCCAGGGCGGAGGTAAGGCGGGCCCGGGCCTTGACCAGATACTGGACACAGCGGCGGATGTTAAAGAGACTGACCTTTTCATCCAGGTACTCGTCCATGTCATAGCGGTTTCGTCCCTGGGCGGTCTTCTGTTCCGCCGCCTTGGCTTTTACCCGGGCCATTAGCTGTACACCTCCGCGGTCCCGTATTGGAGGGACCAGATCTGGTGGTAAAAGCCCCGGTTGGCCAGGAGCTCCTCGTGGCTGCCCCGCTCGATGATCCGCCCCTGGTCCATGACGATGATCAGGTCGGCCCCCCTAAAAGAAGAGACCCGCTGGGCGATGATGATCTTGGTGCAGAGAAAGTCCAGGTTCCGCAGCTGGTCCTGGATGTACTGTTCGGTTTCGCTGTCCACCGCCGAGGTGGTGTCGTCGAGGATGAGGATGGCCGGAGCGGTGGCCAGGGCCCGGGCCAGGGCGATCCGCTGGCGCTGGCCCCCGGAGATGCCCACCCCCCGCTCGCCTATGAGGGTGTCGTAGCCGTTTTCCATGCCCTTGACGAACTTGTTGGCGTCCGCCTGGGCGGCCCGGCGGTAGATGGCGTCGTCGTCCATGTCGGGGCGGCCATAGGAGATGTTGGCCTTGACGGTGTCAGAAAAGAGAAAGACATCCTGCATGGCGAGCCCTATGTTTCGTCTGAGGGAGGACTGGGTGTATTTTTGGATGTCCACCCCGTCCAGGAGGACCTCGCCGGTGCTGGGTTCATAGAAGCGCATGATGAGGTATACCAGGGAGGTCTTCCCCGCCCCGGTGCTCCCCAGGATGCCCAGGGTCTGGCCCGGTTCAATTTTAAAATTAATATCCTCGAGGATGGTGTTTTCGTTTATCGTCAGGTTCACGTCCTTGAACTCAAGGCCCCCCCTCGGGCGGCCCTGGAGGCTGATGGCTCCGGGGGCGTCGGAGAAGCCCTGGGGGGCCTCCACCACCTCGCGGATCATGATGGCCGTGGCGTTGTAGCGTTCCAGGTCGGCCAGGATCATGGGGAGCATGCGGAGGGGGCCCGCCAGAGCCCAGGTGAGGGAGGAAAAGGCCAGGTATTGGCCGGGGCTGATATGGTCATATATAAGGAAGAAACCACCCACGATGAGGGTGATAATCCCCAATAAATTGCTTAAAAGCTCCAAAAGAGGCTGGTAGCGGGCGGCAATGAGGGCATTTTCGCAGCTGATGTCCCGGAATTCGGTGTTATGAACCTCAAAACGGCGGACCTCGTGGTCCTCCTTGGCAAAGGCCTTGACCACCCTGTTGCCGTCTATGTTTTCGGTAACCACGGTCCCCAGGTTGGTCAGCTTCTGCCTTAAGAGCATGAAGCGGGGGCGGATGATCTTGATGAAGCGCCGGGAGACCAGAAGGATGAGGGGGGTTACCGAGATAAGGCAGAGGCACATCTGCCAGTTCAGGAACATGAGGAAGACGAAGGCTGAGATGAAGAGGACCACCGAATCGGTGAAGGCAAAGGAGACCCAGGCGACGGTGTGGCGGAGCCGGTCCAGGTCCTGGGTCATCCGGGTCATGAGGTTCCCCGTGGGGAACCTGGAGAGGAAGCGATAGTCCTGGGCCTGGACCATCTGGAACATGGCCCGGCGGATGACCGTCATGGCGGTGTTGCTGGCGGGCTCCATGAAGACGCAGTGCATGATGTAGCGCATGGAAAAGCGGGTAATGTGGACGGCCAGCATGGTAAGGAGGATGGGGATGAGGGGGCCCGTGTTTCCGGGGACTATGACCTCGTCGATGAGCCGCCGGGAAAGCATGGGATTGACGATGACCATCATAGATGTTATCGCAGAGAGAAAGACCCCCGCAGCAAAGGCTGCACGCTTTCCCTTCATGTACTGCCATAACCATGTTACCTGGGGCATGAGTACCTTCTACTTGTGCTTGTTATTCTTATGTGTACCCTATTTGCAAAAAAAAGACAAGGGGGCTGGCTTGAAATCCCCGGTCCCTTGCGATATATTACTGCCATGAAGGTTTGGGTAAAACTATTTATCGGAGCGGTTCTAGGAATATTCCTGGGAGCTCTTTTGCCGGGGGATAACCAAAGCATCAGCGAGGGGCTCCGCTGGCTTTCTGAACTGGCCATCCGCATAGGGCGCTACAGTCTGGTTCCCATACTGGTCTTCTCCCTTACCATTGCGGTCTTTGAATTGCGTCAGGACGGCCAGTTCTGGTGGATCATCCTGAGAACCGGCATCGCCATCGCCGCCTGCTCGATCTTCGTGATCTCCGCGGGGGTGATTAGCGCCATCATGTTCCCCCCGGGACGGATTCCCATCCTGGCCGAAGAGGTGACGGACCTGATCTCCACCAACACCGCCGAAGGGGTCATGAGCCTCTTTCCATCCAACATGTTCACCGCCCTCTTTAGCGAGGGCATCTACCTTTTACCCCTCTGTGTCTTTGCCTTTTTCGCCGGCATGGGCCTTTCCTATGACCGGAACTTTACCAAGCCCGTCATCTCCCTGGTGGATTCCCTTTCCCGGGTCTTCTACCATGTGGGGGTCTTCTTTTCGGAGATCCTGGGGCTGGTGCTGATCATCCTCAGTGCCTACTGGACCATGCGCTACCACCAGGTGCTCCGAACCGAGATGTACCGGGATCTGATCGTCCTATTGGGGGTCTTGAGCGCCATCCTGGGCCTGGGGATCTTTCCGGCCCTGCTCTATATACTGCGGCCCCCGGTGAACCCCTGGGTGATCCTCTATGGCTCCATCAGCCAGGCCATCGCCGCCTTCTTTTCGGGGGACATCAATTTTACCCTTCCCTTAATATTTAGGCATAATAAGGAAAACCTAGGGGTCCGCCGGAGGTCCAATGCCCTGACGGTGACCCTGTTTACCGCCTTTGGCCGTTCCGGGAGCGCCATGGTGGCGGCCATCTCTTTTATGGTGATCATCAATTCCTATTCAAGTTTGGGGATCTCGAGCGACAATATCATTGCCATAGGCTGGCAGGCCTTTTTGATATCCTTCATGCTGGCGGGGGCCCCGGGGAGCGGAGCCTATACGGCCCTGGCCCTCCTCTGCCTAAGCTACGGCCAGGGTTTTGAGGCGGGCTACCTGATCCTGCGGCCCATTGCCTTTTACCTGGTGGCGGTGGGAACCTTCTTGGATGTCATGATCTCCACCTTTGCCTCCTTCGTGATTAGCCGCATTTCGGGGCTCCAGGAAGACCGGCGGATCCGCCAGTTTATTTAGCCTGGGGCGAATCGGGGTTGATCTGCATGAACTCGATGCGGTTCCCGTCGGGGTCCTTGGCCCAGAGCTGGGAGTTCCCGGTCTTTCCCTGTCTTATGGGGCTGTCGATGGGCCAGCCGGCATCATTGAGGGCCTTTTCAAGCTGATGGATGTCCTTGACGGTCAGGCAGATATGACTAAAGGAGGGAATGGTTTCGTAGAAATCCTGGCCCTCACCGGCATGGAAGAGCTCGATGAACCGTTCCTTGGCGACCTTCACATATTCGATCCAGGGCTTGCCCTCCCGCTGATAGGCCTGCACATGGGGGAAGCCCAAGAGGTCACAATAGAAGGCCAGGGATGCCTTCATGTCCTTGACGTTTAATGCCCAGTGGGACAGGTTGTTTACTTTGATAGCCATGATAAGCCTCCTTAGGCGGTCGCCTGAAAACTGCTGGGGTGGATGTACATGAACTCAATAAAATTTCCGTCCGGGTCCCGGCACCAGCACTGCCAGTTGCCCCCTTCCCTTCCCTTGACGGGGATGATGAGTTCTATGCCTGCGGCCTCCAGGGTCCGGCCGGTTTCGTGGATGTCCTCCACGGCCAGGCAGATGTGGTTGTTGGTGGCCTGGGCCTGGGGACCCTGGGGATCCTCGGGCCGGGGATAGAAGAGTTCCAGGAACTGGCCGTCACAGATCTTGATGTACTCGATCCAGGGTTTCCCCTCATCGTTCTCTATGGTGAAAGCTTTTTGCAAGCCCAAAAGCTTGCAATAAAAATCCAGGGACTTTTCCATGTCCTTGACCCGCAGGCCTATGTGGCCTATGCCATCTATGCCGGTATCTTCAACAGTGTTCGCCATGGGATGCCTCCATGGGAATTATGATAGCACCCCTGGGGGCACCTGTCAAATTGAGGGGGCCTGTTATACAATGGCCTATGAGTGAACGCACCCTGGTTATGTTAAAACCCGGCACCCTCCAGCGGCGGATCGCCGGAGAGGTCTTGAGCCGCTTTGAACGGAGGGGCTTAAAACTGATAGCCCTTAAGATGCTCCAGATAGACGAGGCCCTGGCAGAGAAGCATTATGCGGAACACCGGGGCAAGGATTTTTACGGGCCCCTGGTGGAGTACATCACCTCCAGCCCGGTGCTGGCCATGATCCTGGAGGGGCCCGGGGCCATAGGCATGGTCCGCCGCCTGGTGGGGGCCACCAATGTGAATGAATCCCTGCCGGGGAGCATCAGGGGGGACTATGGAGCCTCGACGAGACTCAACATAGTCCATGCCTCTGATTCCAGCGAGAGCGCCCAGCGGGAAATTTCCCTCTATTTTACAGAGAAGGAAATTTTTAGCTGGGAAGACCCCAACGCCCCCTGGTACTAATTTAGCCTAGCGGACCAGAATAAATTCCACCCGGCGATTTTTCCACCAGTTGTCCCGATCGGCGTACTCTACCACTGTCCGGGTACCCCCCATGCCCACATAACTGAGCCGGGAACGGTCTACCCCCAGGTCTACCAGGTACTCGAGGACCGACCGGGCCCGTTCCTGGCTCAGGGGCAGAAGGCCCATGACGGTGCGGGTGCCCTGTTCCTCGTTGGCCCGGGCGTTGGTTCCCGGGGCGGTGGTGGGGTTGGCATGACCCTCTACCATGATCTGGTAGGTGTCGAAGCTGTTTAAGATTTCCGAGATCCTCCGGAGGATCCGGTCATTGCTTTCCAGATCGTCGGAGCCCAGGCCATCGAAGGAGCCCGCATTGGGGGCAAAGACTATGGAGGGGACTATGACCCGTAAAATATCACCTTCCCGGTGGACCAGGACGTCGACCCAGATGGTGCCCTGGTAGACCGAAGACTGGTTGTAGATATCGGTGACCCGGATGGCAAAGTGGTAGTCCGTGGCGGACTGGACCAATTCACCCTGGGCACTGTAACCGTCCCAGACGATGACCGGCGGAGGGGCTCCCAGGCCTTCCCAATCGGAGAACAGTATATAGGAAGGTGAGGGCTCGCGGATCTCTATGTGCCAGGCGTGGATGGGCGCATCGCTTTCGATGTTGATGGCCACGGTCAGAAGATCGTCGACCCCGTCGCCGTCGGGGCTAAAGGGCTGGGGCGAAATCCTCACCGAGATTTGCGGGGGGACAAGTTCCTCCAGCTCCTCCTCTATGGGGGGCGGCGGGGAAGGCGGCGGCGGCGGAGGGGGTGCTGCAGGGACCGGCTCCGGAGCGGAGGCGCAGGATACCGAGAGGGAAAGGGCCGCCAGGGCGAGCAATAGAATGATTAATACTTTTTTCATATAAAACTCCTGTTTGTAGATACTACTTAGTATATAAGCTAGGTGTGTTATTTGCCAATAAAAATTAATCTTCCTTCTTTATGTGCCGGGGGGGAGCGTCCTTGGGGACCTCGGATTTATAGAAGTGGGGGGCAAAGAGGTTGATCCCCGCGGCGGCACATTCATCCTGGATGTGCTGATAGAGGAGGGAGTAGATCAGGGTAACCCGCTCCACCTCCCTGGTGTAGACATTCAGCTGGTAGCGGGCATAGAAATCGTCCAGGGCCGACTGGAGCACATAGGGTTTGGGGTGCTCACTTAGGTGGGGGGTCTTAGAGGCGGCGCTGATGAGGACATCATACATGGTCCGCCAGGGCACATCGTAGCCCATGGTGATTTCCACATGGAGGATGAGGCCCTCTTCCCCGGCGGAGGTGCTGTAGTTGATGATGTCCGAATTAAGAACCGTGATATTGGGAAAACTGATAATCTCATTTTTATTGTTTCGCAGGCGGATCACAAAGGGAGACTTTTCTACCACATAGCCCCTAATCTCCTTAAGTTCAATTAAGTCCCCGATCTTAAAAGGCCGCATATAGGTTAAGACCAGGCCCGCCACCAGGTTGGCAATAACGGTGCTGGAACCGAGGGAGAAAATGACCCCCACAAAGACCGAGACCCCCTGGAAGGCCCGGGATTCCGAGCCCGGCAGATGGGGGTAAATCATGGCCAGGGTAAAGGCGTAGATGAGGAAGCGAAGGATGTTGAAGGTGGGATGGGCCCAATCGGTGTAGAAACCCGGGATGACCAGGGTGCCCCTTTCGATCTGGCGGATGAAAAATTTCAGAGCTTTAAGAACATACTTGGTAATTAAAAGAATGATGATAATGGTAAAAAAGTTAGGGATATGTTCTATGAACCCATCGAGGATGCTGCGCAGGGGGCTCAGGATGTGGCCAAAGAGGGTCTGGGCCAGTTCTTCGGTGGCGGGATGGGTACTGAACACGATGGGCAGGGTGATGAAAAGCAGAACAAAGGTCAGGAAGTATTTAATTATATTGAGGAAAAAAACGATGACCTCCTCAACCTGGGAGGCCCCCAGGAGGCGGTACTTGCCTATGGAGAAGGGTTTAATCCGGTGCCCCGCCCCGGAGCGGATCCTGGCCGCCGCCTTTTTAAAGAGAAACCAGAGGAGCCAGATAAAAAGGGCCTGGCCGGCACAGATGGCGGCCACGATGCCTATCCTTTGAAGCGCAGCTATGTCCACCGGGGCCTCCTTAGATACAACTGGCGATGGCGGCTTCCAGAGCTTCCAGCTGGGGGTCTATGATCGCCAGGGGTTCAGAACTCTGCTTTAGGCGCTGCAGCTTTTCCGGCAAAGCCACCCTCTGGCCGGTGACTTTTTCTACCAGGGCCGCCTCCCGGGCAGGATGGCCCGTGGCCAGGACCACCACATGGGAGTCCGCATTTTCAGGGGACTTAAGGTATTCCCTGGCGGCCCCAAAGGCCACGGCACCGTGGGGGTCCAGGATAAGGCCGTATTCCTTCCAGGCCTGCTCCATAGCCTTGACCGTGGCCTGGTCATCCACCGATGCGGGGAAGACCATATTGCGCATAACGGCCGGGGCCTCCTGGTAAAAGGAGCTAAGCCGCTCGTAGTTGGAGGGGATGCTCACATCCAGGGCCGGGGAGAGGGTATGGAGCAGGGGCTGGGGCTGATATTTCCCGCCCCGGATAAAATCACCGAAGGAGTTGTTCCCGTTCATGGCGGCAATAAAACCATAGACCGGGAGGCCAAACTTCCAGGCGTAGAGCCCCGAGATAAGGTTTCCGAAGTTCCCCGAGGGGACACTGAAGACCAGATCCCCCAGGAGGGCATTCCGCATGGCCGTAAAGGCGTAGAGGTAGTAAAAGACCTGGGGAAAAAGCCGGCCGGGGTTGATGGCATTGGCACTGCTTATACCATGGCGCTCTGCAAAGGGCCGGTCATGGATGATTTCGGTTACCAGGCGCTGGCAGTCATCCAGGGTGCCCCGGATCTGGATGGGGATGATGTTCCCCCCCTGGGACACATAGTAGGAGGGGTCCAGGCCCAGGATGGTCCCCGAGGGATAGAGCATCACCGAAGTGAGCCCCCGGCGGCCCCTAAAGGCCCGTTCCAGGTTAATGCCGCTGTCCCCCCTGACGGCGGAGATGATCATCCCCTGGCCCTGATCGCCTATGAGTTCCTCCAGGAGGGAGGCCAGGAAGCTTACCCCAAAGTCCTTAAAGGTCCCCGAGGGGCCCACATAGAGCCTGAGGACCGAAAGTTTATCGTCTAAATGTTGCAGTTGGGGTTCAAAGTCATAGGCCCCAAGGGCCACCCGGGCGGCAGCTTCGGGGCCCAGGGCCCCCTGGAGCAGCACCGGGGTCAGGGTTGAAATGAGTTCTTTATAACTGGTCTTTTCATCCATGTGGAGAAAATACTGGCGCAGATCGATTACCTGGGAGGGGACATAGAGGCCCCCATCGGAGGGGAGGCAGCGGAGGACCGCATCAATGAGGGGAATCTGGGGCTCGCTGGACAAGGTAGATCGAAACTGCATGGATGATCCTTTCTTCCATTATAATATATTCGATTTCTTCGGCAAGATGGGCCCAGGTTTATGGTCAGGAGTTGACCCAGGGGAATTTTCAAACTATCATTTCCCTGTGGCGACCCGACGAAGCGGAATAAGAAAACCAAGTACCCCCAGGGCCCGGACGGGGGCCAGAGCCGCCAAGGGCAAAAAAAAGGGGGCCAAGAAAACAGGGAGTAAATCCTGGGTGGTCCTTTTCTGGCTCCTCTTTGCCATCATTATTTTTGGCCTCTTTATCTTTAACCGGGACACCATCCGCACCAGTGTCGAAGCCGTCAGGGCCGCCAACCAGGCCCCGGAGGAGCTCCCCCAAGAGGAGCCCCCTGCCCTTCCGGCTCCGGTCAGCTCCACGCCAGTGAGCCCTGCTCCGGCCAGCCCTGCCCCGGCCAGCCCTGCGCCGGCCCTGCCTGCGCCGGTGAGCCCCGCCCCGGCGGCGAGCCCCCCGCCAGCTCCCCCAGCACAGGTAAGCAGCGCAGCCGCTCCGGTGGAATTACGGGAACGGAGCCTCTACTTTATTCAGGTGGACCGGAACGGGATCATCTTACGGATCCAGGTCCAGAGGTCCATCCCCTTGAGCGAATCCCCCATGGGGGAGGTCATGGAGGCCCTCATTGCGGGGCCCACCCCAGAGGAGCGGGGCCGGGGGCTCATCACCCTGATCCCCCCGGGAACCCAGCTGCTCTCGGCAACGATTCGGGGGCGAACGGCGGTGTTAAGCTTTAACGAAGATTTTCAGTACAACACATATGGGGTCGAGGGCTACATGGGGCAGTTACGGCAGATCGTCTTTACCGCCACCGAGTTCCCCAACATCGACAATGTGCAGATCCTTATCGAGGGCCGTCAGGTGGATTATCTGGGAGAGGGGATCTGGATAGGCAATCCCCTGGGCCGGGAGGGGCTCTAGAAGAGGCCGAAGAAGCGGCGGGGCCTGGATTCTTCTATGGTACCAAAGAGATCCCGAAAGACCTGGGCGTCATCTTCGGCGATCCGTAAAAGCCTGGTTCCCGGAAGGGAGTATTCCTGGTAGCGGATCCTAAAGACCGTGGGGTTCCGGTAGAACCGAACGGGCTGCTGGGGTTCTATCGAAAGGCCCCGGATATCAACCCATGCATGATCATGCCCCACCCTTACCCTGGCAGGATGGCCGTAGAGGACCGCGAAGGCGAAGGCGAAATCCTTGCAATTGGCTTCCAGGTCGTCGTAGAGGTTGTAGCGCTCATAGGAAATGACAGGCTCTTCGGGCATGAGGTCCTGGATCCGCTGCATCACATCCCGGGACCGGGCAAAATCTACCCGGTAGCGGACATCCATCTGGGCAGAGCCATAGCCGGTTAGGGAAACCACCGCCACAAATAATAGTACCGATAGGGGATCGAGCCTCATACTTGTATGGTAAAAGAAGAAGGGCCCCTGCGCAAGGGGAACAAAGATGGTCGCTTAGGAAGAAAACCGGGTGACCGAAAGGGCCTTTCCGCTGGAAATGTCCAGTTCCACCGCGATTCCCTGGACCTCTATGGTACTCTGGGGTCCTTCGGGGGCCACTTCCATCCGGTAGAGGACCTGGTTTTTGGCCCGGTTTAGGCAGACTTCGGGGTCCATGCCTATGACCCCGTCCAGGACCCCCGTCATCCCCAGGTCGCTGATAGCGGCGGTCCCCTGGGGGAGGATCTTTTCATCGGCGGTCTGGACATGGGTATGGGTTCCCGCCACCGCCGAGGCCCGGCCGTCCAGGTAGTAGGAGAGGGCCTCCTTTTCCCGGGAGGATTCGGCATGGAAGTCCACCAGGATGAGGGGCCTCGTGCCGGGCTCCAGGGCCTTAACCCAGCTTTGCTCCATGAGTTCCTGATAGAAGGCATCGAAGGCCCTAAAGGGGCAGTCCAGGGGGGTCATGTACTCCCGGCCCTGGAGGTTGACCGTCACCCAGTAGAGGGGCCCCTGGGGAGAGGCCTTCTCCTGCCAGGTCCAGCCCCTGCCGGGGGTAGGTTGGGTGCCATTATGGGGATAATTTAAGGGGCGCAGGAGCCGCTTTTCTTCATCCAGGGCGGGCCAGATTTCCCGGCGCTCCCAGATGTGGTTACCGCTGCTGACCAGGTCCGCCCCGGCGGCGAAGAGTTTTTGCAAAGATTCGGGGTCCAGGCCAAAGCCGGAGGCGGCATTCTCGCCGTTGACTACCACGTAATCGGCGGAGTACTCCTGGATGAGGGCGGGGAGACGCCGGCTTAGGACAGAGAGCCCCGGGTCTCCTACCACATCCCCTACCATGATAGCTCTGGCGGTTCTAGCGTGCGTACTCAGTGACCCTGGTCTCCCGGATTATCGTTACCTTAATGCGGCCGGGGTAACGGAGATCGCTTTCGATCTTCTGCGCCACCTGCTTGGCCAGATCCCTGGACTTGTCTTCGCTCAAGGTCTCGTTGTTGACGATGATCCGCAGCTCCCGGCCCGCCTGGATGGCGTAGGATTTTTCAACCCCCATGAAGCTGTTGGCAATGCCTTCGAGATTCTCGAGCCGTTTGACGTAGTTGTCCAGGGTCTCTTTTCGGGCCCCGGGCCGGGCCGCCGAAATGGCATCGGCGATCTGGACCAGCACCGATTCGAGGCAGCTGGGCTCTATGTCGTTATGGTGGCTCCCTATGGCGTTGATCACCCGGGGGTCTTCGCCCATCTTGCGGGCCATGTCCATCCCTATCTCTGCATGGTTTAGGTCCGAGTCGGACTCGACCCCCTTGCCTATGTCGTGGAAGAGGGCGGCCCGCTTGGTGAGTTCCCGGTTGCAGCCGCCGATCTCCGAGGCCAGCATGCCGGCGATCACCGCCACCTCTTTGGAATGGTAGAGGACGTTCTGGCCGTAGCTGGTGCGGAAGTAGAGCCGCCCCAGGGTGCGGATGGCATCCTGTTTTATGTTGTGGATCCCCAGGTCGAAGAGGACCTTCTCGCCCTCTTCGAAGATCTTTTGCGAGATGTCCTTGCTGACCTTGGTGACGATCTCTTCGATCCGGGCCGGGTGGATCCGGCCGTCGGTGATGAGCCGTTCCAGACTTACCTTGGCGATTTCCCGGCGGACCGGGTCGAAGCAGGAGATCACCACCGCCTCGGGGGTATCGTCGATGATGATATCAACCCCCGTGATGGTTTCAAGGGTCCGGATGTTCCGGCCCTCCCGGCCTATGATGCGCCCCTTCATCTCGTCGTTGGGAAGGGTCACGGTGGCAACGGTGGCCTCCCCGGTCACTTCCGTGGCGAGCCTTTGGATGGTAGTTAAGAGGACATCCCGGGCCTTTTTCTCCCCCGCCAGGATCGCTTCCTGCTCGATCTTGTTGATCAGTACCTGGGCGTCGTGCTTGGCCTCGCTCTCCATGGTCTGGATGATGAGGTTCTTTGCATCCTCGGCGCTGAGGCCGGAAATCCGTTCCAGTTCGGCCCTGTACCGTTCTTCTTCCCTGCCCAGGGCCTCTTCTTTCTCCTGGAAGGATCTCTCCTTGTCCGCCAGGTTCTGTTCGGTCTTTTCTATCTGGGCAATTTTTTTATCTATGGTTTCTTCTTTTTGAAACACGCGGCGCTCGTAGCGCTGCAACTCGGCCTTCCGTTCCCGGGTTTCTCTTTCCTGCTGGTTGCGCTCTCGGATAACTAGATCTTTCGCTTCAAGTAGAATTTCCTTCTTTTTAGCTTCAGCTTCCTTTATTGCGTCCTGTTTTAGTCGTTCAGCCCGCTGTTCCGATGCCGTTAATTGAAATCTGGCGTAAAGCCATCTAATAATCCAGCCTAAAGTTAACCCGGCAAGAGGGAGGATAATCCAATATATCCAAAACATCTTGTTCCCCTTACCAGTGATATGTATCTGTCGAGAATAGTATACAATTTAGATAAGGTTATGTCAACCGCTCAGGGAGCCTCGCTGCGGGTGATTTTTTGGATACTTTGGCGAAATTGCCTTTCTTCACCCGCCGAAAGGGTCTGGGAAGAATAGAGGGCCTTCTCGAAAAGCTGCCCCGAAAGGAGAATATCGGCCCCCACAGAGGGATTTGCCCGCTCCGCCAGGAGTTTACAGTACTCTCCAGGGGGGAAAGAGGGGCGCCAGGGCACCTGGAGGGATTCAATACCCCATAAAATGAGGCGGGCGAAGAGCCCGACGCTCCGTTCTATGTTCTTTTGCTTGAGGCCCCCCAGCAATTCGGAGCGGATCTTGTTTAATTTATTGGGATCCAGGAGTTTTTGCCCCCCGCCCTGCTCCTTTAGGGCCGCAATAAGGGCCATAATGCTGTTTTTTATCTCTTTGAACCAGTTTAAGATGGCCTGGAGCATGATTTTGGGGTTCACAAAGAAGCCCCAGCGTTTTAAGAGGGGGTGGACCATAAAATAGAGGAAGAGGAGGGCCGCCAGGGCCAGGACCCCATAGCGGACATAGACCCAGCCCCCCCATTGGACCTGATCTTCCAGGAGTTCCGCCGTAATGGGGCTGGCCATTTCGCTCATCTGATAGGGGAAGGAAAACTCCTCGCCGGTTCGGGGCTCATCGCTGCCCAGGCGGCCCTGGATAAGGGAGCCCAGCCAGGCCAGGATGGCCAGGAAGATTTCGAAGGGGAGGATGTTCCGGTCCGACGAGGCCGCCAGGGACAGAAGGGCGGCGGCCCCTATGCCCAGGGCCATGGTCAAAAGGGGAAGGGCCCGGTCCCGGAGGGTCAGGGAGAGGCCCTCGGAGGCATGGGTCATCATCCGGCGCTCGAAGCTGAGGTAGCCCAGAAAGAGGAAGCCCCCGCTAAAGAGGAAGAAGACCAGGACCGCCATGGACATGGAGTTCTGGGAGATCCCCGGGGCACTCATGAGGAGGCAGGGGGGGATGAACTGGATGCCGTAGGTCTTCATAAGGCCCGTGAGCTTCTCGCTGGTCTGGATCATCTCGGGGGCCATTTCCCGCATGTGGTGCTTTAGCTGTTCCCCCTCGTAGTTTGAGGTAAGGGAGTTAAAGAGGGCCAGGCCGGTGAAGGTGTCCCGGATGTAAATGACCGAGGCCCAGGAAAAGAGGGCCGCCAGGGCGCTCCCTACGGAGCTGATGACCGGCCAGAACCGGGAGCCCAGGGGCAGGTCCGATTGCAAAATGGACGCAAACATATAGGCGATGGCCACCAGGAAGATGCCCCCCCGGAAGTCCCCGGCCCCGTGCTGGAAGGGGATCCTTTTGACCAGGGTGACATAGAGGGAGGCTATGATGGCGGTGCTCAAGGCGATGATCCACCAGAGGCCCTCGTGGTGAGAAAAGGGGAAGGGCCGCTCGGCGTAGAAACGGTAGACCTGGCCAAAGAGGACAGACCAGAGGACCAGGACCGACATGGGGATGTAGATCCCCAGGATGCCAAAGAGGGGCTTAGAGGAGTTCATAACCCATCTCCCTGATCTGGTGCTTCTTAAAGCCCCCGCTCTCGTACTCGAGGATGCTCTTCTGGTCTATGATGAGGTACTCCAGGGTAAGGCGCTGACGGCGGAGGATCTCCAGGGCATTGTAGTCCTGCTCAGCGAGGGCGGGCCCTATGTAGATGAGCCGGGACCCAAAGGGAAGGGTCTTGCTCTTCTCGAGGATGCGCTGGGTGCTGAGCCGCAGCTCCCCCTCCTTGAGGGTCCCTTCGATGGCAGAGCCGGTACCGCTGCCCCAGGCCTTTTCTTCTCCGGAGTTTCTGCGGGACCTTCCGGCCTCGTTCATGAGGGTGAAGGGCTCCAGGGCCGCCAGGCGTTCCAGGATGGGGATGAGGGTGAAGGCGGCGGGGCTGATCCCCTGGTTCTCCGGTTCATCTTCTTCCCGGGTGTGGCGGGAATGGAGGATGAGCCCCAGGGTCTGGCGTTCCCGGGAGGCCATAAGACAAAGGGCCGCCGCAGCCTCGATGACCCGCTCCACAAAGGCCTCCCGGCTCCGTACCGCATACTCCAGGGGGTCTATGTTCATAAAGACCACCAGGTTGTAGGAAAGGGAGGGCTCATATTCATTGATCAAAAGGGTGTTGCTTCGGGCACTGGCCTTCCAGTTGATCCTCCTGGCCTCGTCGCCGCTCTTGTAGTCCCGGAGGGACCGGGGCCGGGTGAGGTCCTCGTTAAAGGGGTCCCGGCTGATGAGGTTCCCCAGGGGGATGCCCCCGGGGCTTTTCAGGAGGGCAAAGGCCGGAGCGGGATAAACGAAGAGGCGGCTGCTTTCTTCCCTGGTCACCAGGAAGGGGAAGAGCCCCAGGGGGTCGGCGCATTGAAAACTGGCGGGCCCCAGGGTAAAGACCCCCCGGCGGGACCCAAAGGCCTCCCAGCGGAAGGCCTGGCGGCTCCGGCCCAGGAGGGTGCAGGTAAGGCGGATGTTTCTAAAGACAGCTATGCCCCCCGATTGATCCCAGAGGACCAGCATGAAGGCCGGGAGGCGGCCGGTGTTTTCTATCCAGAGCTCCGCCTCGATCCATTCGTTCCTGAAGGTCCTTAGTTCCAGATCCCGGCGGACCAGGTTGAGGTGGCGGATTAAATATTCGCTGTAGCCCTTGGAGCAGAGGATGAGGAGGATGAGAAAGAGGGTGATAAACTGGACCGGCCGCTGGGGGGTGAAAAAGTAAAGGATGAAGAGGGCGGGGATCCCCACCGAAAGGAGGGCCCCCCTTTCTCTGCGGGTAACCTCTTTAGTGCCCTTGGGAACCCGGGGTTCCCTGCTGCGTTTGGCCATCCCCTTGCGGAATCTTTGGCCCTAACGGCCTGAGCGGTACTCTGGGGCGGGAACCCTGTCCAGGACCGCCGAGATGATGCGCTCCGGTTTGATGCCCCGGACCAGAGCTTCCGGCGAGAGAAGGAGCCGCTGGTTGAATACCGAGGGGGCCATCTCTTTGACATCCTCGGGGATCACGTAATCCCGGTTCCGCACCGCCGCCAGGGCCTGGGAGACCCGGTAGAGGGCCAGACTGCCCCGGGGGCTGATCCCCGCCCGGAGCCCCGAGTCCTGCCGGGTGGCTTCCACCAGATCTAAAAGATAGTTCCGTACCAGGGGATCCATGTGAACCTGGGTGATGGCCTCCTGTATGGTCAGGACCTCTTCCCCCGAGACCACCTGCTGGAGGTCCGTCACCGGGTGGGTGATCCGCCGCTGGCTCTCGAGCATGAGGGTCTCTGAATCCCGGTCGGGGTAGCCTATGCCCAGGGAGAGGAGGAAGCGGTCCTTTTGGGCCTCCGGCAGGGGGAAGGTCCCCTCATACTCCACGGGGTTTTCGGTGGCCATGACAAAGAAGGGTTCCGGCAGGGGGATGCGATTCCCGTCCACCGAGATCTGGCCCTCCGCCATGGCCTCCAGGAGGGCCGACTGGGTCCGGGGGGTGGCCCGGTTGATTTCGTCCACCAGGACAAACTGGTTTACCACCGGGCCGCTACGGTAGAGGAACTTTCCCTCGTCGGCCCGCCACACCGAGACCCCCAGGATATCTGCCGGAAGCAGATCGGGGGTGCACTGGATGCGGGCGAAGCTCATGCCTAAGCTGGCCGCAAAGGCCCGGGCCAAAATGGTCTTTCCCGTACCGGGGACATCCTCCAGGAGCACATGGCCCCGGGCAAGGAAGGCCGCCAGGACCATCTCGATAACCTCGCTCTTACCCAGGAACACCTGCTCTATATTTTCCCGCACCCGGGAAGCAAATTCTGCTGCACCTAGTTTCGTTTCCATGGGGTTAAGTATAGCTCCCTTTTGAGGATTTGGAAATGGTAGCAATGATAAATAATCTAGGATTGATCCTGACACCCCTACTCAAAACTAAGACCTACCCAGCATACCCAGCTCCCGCTGGACAGGAACCTTCATCCCAGACGAGCTTCAAAATGCTCGCCCGGGACGAAGTTCCTGCTCCAGCACAGACAACTATGCGTAGTTTGACTAAGAAGAGCCTTTATTATCCATCCTACAAATGAGGTGGGTGGGGAAGATTGGTAATATATTTAGACAGGGGTGATATATTTCCGATGTGGAGGGGCAAGATAGGGCTAGAAAAAAACAGGACACTTTGCATGTTTTTCAAAATCATAAACATGCAAACTGGCATGTTTTATTTTCCCGGGAATTTGCTAGTTTTTCATGCGTCAACCCTGTTTGATCTCGCCACCTAGGTGAACACACACTTGGAGGGGTGGGGGCTGCTGTGGGCTAGGAATATCTGGGAGTTCCCCGCCGGAGGAGACCTCGAGTAAAGCAGAATGGGATAATGAAATGAGCTCCGGCATCCAGTATGTGCGAGGAAAGCTGAACCCAATGGTATAAGACAAGAAACTGGGTGCCGGGGGCTCCGTAGGCGGGTTCATCTCAATTCCTAGACCATGGCGGCCCACACCCCTCTGGCGGGTGTACATGATAGGTGGCGAGGTCTTGGTTGTGAGCTGCGGTGGCGAGATTAAGCCTATGTTTTAATCTCAAATCTACTATATAGTTAATTAATACCTCAAAAGGATAGTAATAGACGGCATGGATCCTGGGCGGATGAATTACAGAAACAAGCTCCTGGAAGCGGTACATGAGGCTTCCGATTTGCTCCTGGGGTCGGCGGACCGGGATCTGGAGAAGAACCTTGCCGGTGCCATGGACCTGATGGCCCGCTCGGTGGATGCGGACCGGATGTACATCTGGCGGAACCAGGTCATAGACCGGAAGCTCCGCTACGAACAGCAGTACGGCTGGACCCGGGACCCCGGAGATGATCAAACCCTGCTCGCCCTAAGGGGGCGGAACTACCTGGACACCCTCCCCAGCTGGAACAAGATTCTATCCCTGGGGGAATGCATCAACGGCCCCATCTCTTCGTTTAGGGGGGATGAAAAAGAGATGCTTGATGCCTTTGGGATCCATTCCTTCCTGGCCATCCCCGTCTTTACCCATAGCCGCTACTGGGGCTTTATCAGCTTCGACAAGTGCCGGGAGGAGCGGAGCTTCAGCGAAGATGAGGTGGGCATCCTGCGATCGGGCTGCCTGGTCCTGGCCAACGCCATCATCCGGGAGCAGGACCAGAGCATGATCGAAACCCGGATGAACCAGCAGGAGCTCATGGCGGCGATCTCCAAGAGCTTTATCTCCAAGGAGCCGGTGGAGCAGCTCATTACCGAGGCCCTGCGCCGGATGGGGGAGTTCCTGGGGACCAGCCGGATAGTAGTGGCCGAGATGGACAAGGAGGGGGAAGGGAGCCACCTGGCCTATACCTGGGTGAGTTCCGATGAATGGATCCCAAAAAAGCGGCAGTCCGAGTTTAAGGAAATCATCGCCGCCTCCTTTCCCCGGCAGGTTCCCAGCACCGGCTTTATCACCGCCCTCTGCTGCAATGACATCCACCACGAGTACAGCGGCAAGTACAAGGTCTTTGCCAAGGCGGATATCAGATCTTTCATGTGGGCCCCGGTCTATGTGGAGGGTCTCCTCTGGGGCCTCATTGCGGTAGAGGACTGCAGCCAGGTCCGGACCTGGACCGAAAGCGACATACAGCTGGCGGGGACCGTGGGCAGTGCCATCGCCGGGGCCATGGCCAGGGACCTGATCGACAAGGCCAGAACGGCGGCCCTGGAGCAGGCGGTCTATGCCAGCCAGGCCAAGGGGAACTTCCTGGCCAACATGAGTCACGAGATTCGCACCCCCCTTAATGCGGTGGTGGGCATGACGGCCATAGGCAAAAATTCCCCCCACATCGAAAAGAAAGACTACGCCTTTGAAAAAATAGAAACCGCCTCGGCCCACCTCCTGGGGGTCATCAACGACATTTTGGACATGTCAAAAATCGAAGCCAATAAGCTGGAACTGTCGCCGGTGAGCTTTGCCTTCGCCAAGATGATAGACCAGGTGGCCAGCGTTATCAGTTTTCGGCTGGACGAAAAGAGGCAGCACTTCGACATTACCATAGACCCAGGGGTGCCCCGGATCATCCTGGGGGACGATCAAAGGCTGGCCCAGGTGATCACCAACCTCCTGTCCAATGCGGTGAAGTTTACCCCCGAAGAGGGCCGTATTAGCCTAGGGGCCTTCACCGTCCAGGAAGAGGGGGGCCTCTACACCATCCAGGTGGAGGTGACTGACACCGGCATAGGGATCACCGACGAACAGAAGGAGCGGCTCTTTAATTCCTTTGAGCAGGCCGACGGGGGGACCTCACGAAAATTCGGTGGCACCGGATTGGGGCTGGCTATATCGAAACGCATCGTCGAGCTTATGGACGGCAGCATCTGGATAGAATCAGAGCCCGGGCAAGGGTCCACCTTTGCCTTTACCATCAAAGTCCCGGCGGGGGAGGAGCTCCAGGAGGAGAGCAAGACCAGTGCCGAAGGCCCTGGGGCCTCAGAGGGGGTCTATCTGGGGGATCACTGGATCCTCCTGGCCGAGGATGTGGAAATTAACCGGGAGATAGTGATCACCCTTTTGGAGCCCACGGGCCTTCGCATCGAGGTGGCCGAAAATGGCCTAGAGGTCCTCGAGAAGTATAGGGCCAACCCAGGAAAGTACGGGGCCATTTTAATGGATGTCCAGATGCCCGACCTGGACGGCTACGAGGCCACCCGAAGAATCAGGGAATTTGAAGAAAGTCTCGGGGATTCAAATGGGAGCTCCAGAAAGGTACCCATTATAGCAATGACCGCCAACGTATTTCGGGAAGACATAGAGCGCTGCATATCCTCGGGGATGAACGACCATGTGGCCAAACCCCTGGATATCAAGATCCTCATAAAGAAACTGCGGGCCTGCCTGGAAGCTTAGCCTCTACTTAGAAGACCCCAGGCGAAGCTGGGCCCGGAAAACCGCCTGAACCTCGCCTTCTCCGCCAGACCGCCGGCCCTCGATGGCAAAGCCCGGGCCCGGGAGAGAGGGAAAGTCCTTCGCCTGGGCCTGGGGGTCCGCATAGCTTCCGTGGCCCCAGGCCTCGTCACTGAGGGGGGCCATCCAGATCTCAATCTTATCCCCCGGGAGCACCTCGTGGAGGTAATTAATGTCAAAGCGGATCTGGTCAGAGCCGGTGAGGATCTTCATGTCCGCCGCATCCTGGATCCATTGAATGTACCGGGCATTATTGGTATGGCCAAAGTAGTCTATGTCCGAATAGAGGGCTGTCCGCTCCCCCTGTTTTTCCAGGCCCTCCCAGCCCTCCAGGGCCGCCGGGTTTGCCCCCAGGGCATCTACCCCCTCGTTGGGGGGCAGGTTCTCCATCACCGCCTGGGCCCTCAGGGGCCGCCTCTTTTCTATGTCCAGGACCAGCCAGGAAGCCCGGCCCCGGACCAGAGCCTGGTCTTGGGCATCCCGGATGCAGTAATCCCGGAGGGCAAAAAGCCGGTCCCACTTGCGGGGCCAGGTGCTTACCTCGATGGTTTCGGCATAGGCTGGGCGGCGCTCCACGTAGAGGGAGAGCCGGGAGAGGATCCAGGCCTGGCCCAGGCTGCGCATGGCCTCCCGGCCCACGCCTAAGCTTTCGGCATGGCTTATGGCCGCCTCCTGGAAAAAATCGAAGATGCTCCATAGGGTAAGCCGGTCAGAAGGATCTATGCTGCCGAACCTTATGGGCTGTTTTTCACGCCATATATCTATCATTGCTCCTCCCTATGATCGTAGTTCCACCGGGAGCCCCGTTTCGGCGCTCTCCATGATGGCCAGAATGCCCCGGCAGGCCGCAGCGGCCTCTTCCAGGGGCACGATGAAGTCTTCATTTGATAGAAGGGAATCGACAAAACGGCCTATGCTCTCGTAGGCAAAGCCCTTAAGCCTGCCGTGGATGCTATGGCGGACCAGCACATCGGGCACCGTGGTCCCCTGATCGGTGTACTTTTGAATCAGGGTATGGTGGGACCCGTCTATGCTGATCATCCCCTTGTCTCCCAGGACGGTGCACTTGATATCATTTATATTGGGGTTGCCGTTGGGGCTAATCCAGCTGTTTTCCATTTGGGCTATGCAGCCGTTCTCGTACTCCAGGGTGGCCAGGTAGGTGTCGGGGGCCTGCACTCCCAGGCGGTCCAGAACCCCCCGGGAAGAAACGGCATAGACCCTTTTAAGGGAGCTGCCAAAGAGCCAGGAGAGGGTGTCCAGGCTGTGGCTCCCCAGGAACCAGAGGATGGAAGAGGCGGCGGTCCAGGAGAGCATGTCGGTGGCCACCCACTTAATGTCGTTTAGGCGAAAGTAACCATGCTGAAGCTGCCCCAGTTCTCCCGCCTCGATGGCCTGCTTGGCCGCGGCGAAGGGGGGGCTCCAACGGTTATGGAGATCCACCATCACCCGGACCCGGTTGGCGGCCGCTGCCTCGAGGATCTTCTCCAGATCTTCATGGGTGGTGGCCAGGGGCTTCTCCAAAAGGATGTGCTTCCCCGCCTGGGCGCAGAGAAGGGCCGGTTCTGCATGGAGATGATCGGGGGTCACGATGGACACCGCATCGCAGGGACAATCCCGGAGCATATCTTCTACCCGGGTGTAGTGGGCGGGGATCCCGTAGTCCGCCGCCGCCTGGGCAGAACGGCCGGGGCTCAGATCGCAGATTCCCAGGGTCTCAACCTGGGGATGATCCCGGAAGACCGCCGCATGGGCGAGCCCCCAGACCCCTGCACCGACTATAGCCATTTTTAATTTTTCCATGTTATGTTCCTTACTGTCTGTGGTGTATCACCAGATGCTTGCGGATGGCCTTGGCAACCCCGCCGTCTCCGCAGGCGGCGGTCACCGTATCGGCGGCGGCCTGGATCTCCGGGGGGGCATTCCCCATGGCTATCCCCAGGCCGGCATGGCGGATCATGTCCAGGTCATTGGCGCTGTCCCCTATGGCGATGCTGTCCTGGCGGTTCATGCCCAGCTGGGACAGAATGGTATCCATCCCCTTGGCCTTGTTCTCCCCCTTGATGATCAGCTCCGTATAGGTGGCAAAGCGATTCACCGTAAGATGGGGATCGAAATGCCGCGACTCCTCATCGTTGATGGGCCCCTCTAACGTAAGCTTGGTGACCCGGTCCCCCTGGCTGAGGTCCTGGAACTCCTCCAGGGTACGGACCCGCTTATAGGCCCGGATGGTCTTGGCGGTCTGCACCAGGGCCACGGGACTGATGTAGTAGCAGAACCTTTCCCCCTCCAGGATCACCCGCTTCTGCTGCTTCCCGTAGACCTCAAAGGTCAGGGCTATGACCTCGTCGGAAAGCCAGTTATGGTAGATGGTCTCGTAGCTGATGGGGGCGGTCCCCGAAAGGGTGGCCATGAGCACATGGGCTCCGCCTCCGGCCGAGACCCCCCGCAGGTAGGGAAGATCCAGCAGGGGGTAGGGAATATTGGCATAGGAGCGGCCGGTATTTAAAAAGAAAAGATGCCCCCGGGCAGATGCCTCTTCTATGGCCTTGATATCTTCGGGAAAGGGTTCATGGGAGTTTAGGATGAGGGTTCCATCCACATCGAGAAAAACTGCTTTGCTTTTCATCCAGTTTCCTTCTATTTTCTTCTATATAATAAGAGAGCATAAAGAAAGAAAGGGCCCTATTCAAGGGAGAATGCAGATACCTACACCTTGAGGTGCCTACACCCTAAGGTGCCTTCACTTTAGGGCCCCTCTGTTATACACTAAACCATGACCAGGGGTATCCTGATTGCCGGAAACGAATCTTCCCTTTTTTCTGCGGCCCTCCTCGAGGCGGCCAAACGGGTCGAGACCTTCTGCTATGCTCCCATCCCCAACAGGTTTATCCTTCCCCAGGGGAGCAGCCCTCCCCGCTCCAGCTCCCTGGAAAATGCCATCCCCCTGAGCTGGAACCCCTCGAGCCCCATCTCTGCCCGGACCCTCATCCTGGCGGCAGAGAACCAGATGAAGCAGATCAACAATGCCATCCTCATCTGCTCACCCCCGGGGGTCTATAAGACCCCGGAAACCCTGAGCCCCGAGGAGATCGAGATCCTGGTGAATGATCACATGAAGGGCTGGTTCTTCCTGGTCCGGGAGCTGTGCCAGTATTTCCTTCGTACCGGTTCGGGGTCCCTGTCCCTGGTGGCCCCGGAGAGTCAGGCCAGGGGAAGGGCCAGCACACAGACCGACCTCTTGGGCCCCTCGGCGGCTTCTTCTTTCCGGTTGTTTGCCCAGGCCCTCGTAAGTTCCGAGGGGGGGAGGCAGTTTCAGATCATGGGATTCAGCAGCCCCGAGGCGGGGGGCACCGAAGAGGCCTTTGCGGAATGGCTCTTTGCCAAGATAGACCGAAGCTCCCCCCGGGAAGGGGGCCGCTGGCACCGCTTTCCCAAATGGCCCCTCTTAAGAAAATTCGGCTCCGCCAAATTCTTTTAGACCTTTAGGCAAAGAACTCCATGGCGGCTTCGAAGATCCTCTGCTCCTTGTTCCCCGGAATGTTGACCGCAAAGAAGTCTCCCCTCCTCTGGCTCAGGGCCATCTTGCCCAGGATACGCCCGTCGGGACTGGAGAGGCCCTCTACCCCAAAGGCCGAACCGCTGGGGTTTTCGGGCTCATTCAAGGCGGGGTCGCCGTAAAAGCCCGCATAGACAAAGGGAACCTGGCCCGCCGCAAAGAGGGCCTCCCCCTCGGCCCTGTTCTCCGTCACCAGCCGGCCATGGCTATGGCTTACCGGCAGGGTGTGGATGGTCCTGGGGAGGTCCAGGCTGAGCCAGGGGCTATTGCTGGGCAGCACCTTGGTGCGGACCATCCGGGAGACATGGCGGCCCAAAAGGTTGGGCATGATGCTGAAAGAAGATTCCCCCGGAGGGGTATAGGCCCCATAGGGAAGGAGCCCCGTCTTTACCAGGGACCTAAAGCCCCCGCAGATTCCCAGGATGAGCCCCTGTTGGGCATCGAGGAAGGCCCTGACCGCATCTTGCACCCTGGGGGCCATCAAGAGGGAGGCACAGAAATCACTGGAGAGGGCGATTACCTGGGCCTCCTTAATCGCCTTAACGCACTCTATAATAGAAGCTTCGGTATCATCTTTAGTCCGGTTCCTGAATATGGCGAGCCTGGTCCGGGCCCCGGCCTTGCTAAAGGCCCTTTCCAGATCCCACTCGGCGGTGGAGTCCGGAAGGACCGGGATGTACACCAGGGGGGCCCCAGAGGAGGGCCTTCGGGGTCCCGGGGGGGGAGTACTCCGCGGGGCTGGCTCTGCCTTGGCAGCCTCGGCCCAGGTAGCTCCCGTAGAGGTCTGGGGATAGATCTCCGCCAGGGGGTATTCATAGGCCCGCTTGAGGAAGACCAGGGGTACCTCGGCCCTGAGGGTCTCGGGGTTCTCATCATCTTCGGTGCCGGTGAGGGGGCAGATGATCCGGCAGACGCTCTCCTCCAGGGTCCTCCCCACCAGGGTCCAGCGGGGTTCGGTCTGGGGGGGAAGCTTAGCTTCATCTAGCTCGAGAATAATTGAACCCTGGTAGTCCTGGGCCCCCATGGAGCCAAAGGCCTCGGCATAGGCTTCCAGGCCGCAGTCCCCGCCAAAGGCCATGAGAGCCAGGGTGAGGGCGATGCCCCCCGAGGCCACCGGGTAAGCGGCCCTTAGGGCCCCCGCAGCAGAGAGGGCCTTTAGGGTTTCCAGGTTGTTCTTAAAGCGATCCCATTCATCCTCATGTTCATGATGGGGATGGGGGGACTGGCTTAAAAGGACGATGGGGTTCCCCCCGCCAGGCTTACCCTGAAGAACCCCGGAGCGAATGTCTTCGGCGGGGCAGACCCCCGCAGCAAAGGCTACCAGGGTGGGAGGAACTTTGATGTCGATCCCATGGGCCGGATCCCGGTAGTTCCCCGACATGGAATCCTTTCCCCCTATGGCGGGAACTCCCAGACGGAGCTGGGCTTCCAGGGCCCCCAGAAGGGCCGCCGCGGGGAGCCCCCAGGATTCGGGATCTATGCAGCTCTCGAAAAATTCCTGCAGGGAGAGCCGGGCCCTTAAGGGGTCCCCCCCCATGCAGGCAATTTTAGCCAGGGCCTCCCGGATAGCCCCCTTGGCGGCGGCATAGGGATCCTGGGAAGACAGGACCGGATCGTAGCCAAAACTCATAAGACTGGCGGTCCGGCATCCGGGGCGGAGGGAGGGCAGAAGGGCCGCCATGCCGCACTCGGGGGTTCCCTGCTCGGGGCCCCCCCAGGGAAAGAGGACCGGGTCGCCTATGGTGCTGTCAAACTGTTCGATTAGGCCCCGGCGGCTTCCGCTTCTAAGACCCATCAGCTCCCGCTCCAGCATGTCCATGAGAACCCCAGCGGGGAGAGGGGCTGCTGGCTCTGCCGGTTCTGCCGGGGCGGGGGTACTCGCAAGCAGGGCCCTGGCGGAGCGGGGAGCCCCGTTACTGTCCAGGAAGCTCCGTGAGAGGTCGGCGATGGTCTTCCCCCGCCAGCTCATCCGGACCCGGTCTTCGGGACCAAGGCCGGTGGTAACCTGGGCAATGATCACCGCCTCAAGGTTTTCCTCTGCAGCGGCTTTTATAAAAGCCTCGCTGTCCTCGGCGGAGGTGACCACCGCCATCCTCTCCTGGGATTCAGAGATGGCCAGCTCGGTGCCATCCATCCCCGGGTACTTGGGGGGAACCGCATCAAGGTTGATGTCCAGCCCCGCGGCAATTTCACCTACCGCCACCGAAACCCCCCCGGCTCCAAAGTCGTTACAGCGCTTGATGAGGGCGCAGACCTCTTTTTTTCGAAAGAGGCGGATGAGCTTACGTTCTTCCAGGGGGTTCCCTGCGGGGTTAATTCCCCCCTGGGCCTCGCCGCCGTTCTTTACCACCGAAGAGCCGGTGGCTCCCCCTATGCCGTCCCGGCCGGTTTTGCCCCCCACCAGGATAACCACATCCCCGGAGCGGGGCTCTTCACGGCGCACCCAATCCTGGGGAACCCCGCCAATCAGGGCTCCCAGTTCCATCCGTTTGGCCAGAAAGCCCGGATGATAGAACTCCGCCACCTGCCCGCCGGCAACCCCCACCTGATTGCCATAGGAGGAGTAACCCGCCGCCGCTTTTCGGGCAATGCTAAGCTGGGGGAGTTTGCCCGGCAGGGTTGCCGAAGCGAGAGCCCGGGGGTCAGCACCCCCGCTGATCCGCATGGCCTGGTGCACGTAGGCCCGCCCCGAAAGGGGATCCCGGATGCCGCCCCCCAGACAGGTCGCCGCCCCGCCGAAGGGTTCGATTTCGGTGGGGTGGTTATGGGTCTCATTTTTAAAGAGGAGAAGATAGGGCTCGGTACTGCCATCAGTAAAGCGGGCATCAACTTTTATCGTACAGGCATTCACTTCCGGGGACTCATCCAGGTCGGGCAAGAGGCCCCGCTTTTTAAGGACCTTCATCCCTATGGTAGCCATGTCCATGAGGCTCCGCTTACGGCTCGATGCCTCGGGGCCATAGACCTCCTGCCGGGCCTCTTCGTAGAGGGCTAAAGCCCCGGCTAGGGTGCCGGCAAGAGGCTCCGCCAGGTTACCGGATGCATCCTCTGCCGGGGAGGCAGAGCCCTGGATCTTGATCTCTTCGAGCTCCGTGTTGAAGGTGCTGTGCCGGCAGTGGTCGGACCAGTAGGTGTCCAGGATCCTAAGCTCCGTCACCGAAGGATCCCGGCCCTGGGATTGAAAGTAGGCCTGGCAGACCAGGAGATCCGCCTGAGACATGGCCAGCCCCTCTTGCCGGGCAAAAGCAGTGAGCCCCGAGGCATCCAATGAAATAAAGCCAACCAGGACCGGCACATCCGGGGCTGGGGGGATAGACTCTTCCAGGGTGGAGGGAAGCTTAGCCTCAGCGGAACCCACCGGGATCTCCCGGGACTCCTGGGGGTTAAGGATGAAGCCCTTAAACAAGGCGAGTAGCTGGGGAGAGGGAACCTCGCCCTGGCCCTGAAAGACAAACACCTGAGCGGTCTTAATTTTCGGCCTGAGCCCCAAAAGCAGCTCCGCCTGCTGTTCCCCATGATCCGAAGCAGGATCGAAATAACCCGTAAGATGCTCCCTGGCAAAGGCAGCCTCATGGGGCCCCAGGGGAAGATCCGCTCCGTAGCTCAGAAGATCCCAGCGGGACTGGGCAAGGAGAACTTCAGCCAGGCGGGTAAACTGCCCCTGGTCCAGACCCTCTGCATCGTAGCGGTAGAGGATCCTAAGGCCCTGGATCGCAGCCGCTTCTGGGGAATCCCCGAAGAAAGTCTTCAATTCTTCTAGCAGCCTGGAGTCGTCCTGGCTCTGTTGATCAGGACCCTCCATCCTTTGAATGTACACTCGTTGTATCATGGGCCATTATCCCTTTTTTATGGGAATTATGACAATGGCTTATCCCTATTGACAGGGCTGGCCCATGAAAGTATACATAACTGAGGTCCAGTAGCTCAGTGGATAGAGCGGCCGCCTCCTAAGCGGCAGGTCGGCTGTTCGATTCAGCCCTGGATCAGAAAATTAAACCCTTTCGGGTTTAATTTTCTGGCTCTCGGAGCCAACTTCATTGGCTCCTCGGGTCATGAAATAGGAGTAAAAATGCCGGACATTTTTGGCTTTCATAAAAATGTCATTGAGAATTTTGAACATTTTTCCCGCAGTTTTACCACCATCCGGGCAGAAGACATTAAAATAAAAGTTAATTCTGAATACGCCAACAAGCGGTATTGGCCGGCTCCACTTATCCAGATAAACCCCCATTACCAAAAAGCGTCCACCATTACCGATTTAGTGAATGACTCCACCCTGCACCCGGTTTGCGATGAAGTTTTTAATGGTTTTCACCTTTATTCCCATCAACAAGAAGCCCTGGCTGTTGCCAAAAGAAAAGAGTCCTTTGTTGTAACTACCGGTACTGGTTCCGGCAAGAGCCTTGCATTTTTTCTGCCCATTATAGACTCCATCATCCGAGCCAAGGAGAGAGATTCTACCCCCAGAACCCGGGCAATTATTATCTACCCCATGAATGCCCTGGCAAATAGCCAAATGGATGAGCTCCATGGGTATTTAAAGAGTTTTACTGCAATTAACCCCCAAGGAAAACCACCTTTTTCGTATAGACGTTATACTGGACAAGAAAGTAATGAGGAACGAAAAGAAGCTGCCCAAAACCCGCCGGATATTTTACTAACCAATTACATGATGATGGAACTACTTCTTACCCGTTATAACGATGAAGATCGCTCTGTCATTTCCCACTGTATGGGGCTTGAGTTTCTTGTTCTGGATGAGATCCATACCTACCGGGGTCGGCAGGGCGGAGATGTGGCGCTCCTCGTCCGCCGTATTAAGAGACAGTTGGAAACAGGTAAGCTTGTCTGTATAGGAACCTCTGCAACAATGACCTCGCCTAATAACCAGAGATCAGAAGATAGTGAAGCAGACGAAAAAGCAGCAGTCGCTGAATTTGCGGGTACTTTGTTTGAAGAGGCAATTCCGGTTTCCAATGTGGTATCCGAAAAACTGGAACGAGTAACAGATCCTGGTCTTTCATTAAAAGATATACAAGAGGATCTACAGGGCCGCATTATGAATGCTGGTAGTTTTAAGGCGGCAAACTATAAAAACGATCCCCTGGCTGTATGGCTGGAATTAACTATGGGAATAAAATACACCGGTACTAAAGCTCCGGAAAGAGCCAGACCGCTTTCGATAGAAGAAGCTGCAGAAAAATTAGCAAATGAAGCCGCAGTTTCCCGGGAACTTGCCCAGGAAGCTCTTATAAGCTTTTTCCTTGAATCCCCAAAAATTACAGATGATAATGGTAAGCAGGTTTTTCCCTTTAAGCTTCATCAATTTATCTCCGGACCGGGAAAGGTACTCTCTACCCTTGAACCACAAGGTAAACGACACATTACCCTGGATGCCCAACGATTTTCGCCGACAGATACCAGGGCCTTACTGTATCCTGTATATTTTTGCCGTGAGTGCGGGCAGGAGTATATCCCAGTTGAAAATAATACAGGTATCTGGGAACCACGGGAAATTGATAGCCCTATTCCCAAGGACAGCGAGAACAGTATTGGATATCTTACCCCTGTTGATGATACATTGACCTACAATGGCGAAGAGGATCTACCGGAATTTTGGCTCGAAGATTTCCATGGGGACCAGCGGGTTAGGCGGGATTATAAAAAATATGTTCCAAAGTTGATGCATATTGATGTTTATGGGGCAGAGCAAGATAGTTCAGAAGAAGGCGACCCGTTTTATTATTTACCAGGCAAAATACGCTTGTGCCTTTATTGCCTTTTACCCCATGAACCAACAGGGAAAGACAGTAATCATCTTTCAGGCTTGTCAGGCGAAGGACGTTCATCTGCAACCACCATGCTTACTGTAAGCATTCTGGACAATCTTTTTAAAGATGGGGAAGAAAAAAAGAGGAAACTGCTTGGATTTACCGATAATCGGCAGGACGCCGCCCTGCAATCGGGGCATTTTAATGATTTCATTTTTCTTTTAATTCTACGCAGTGGTCTTTTGGCGGCCCTAAAAAAAACTGGTGGAATGCTCCACGAATCTGATCTAAGTAGCGCAGTATTTGAAGCAATTGGGTTTGGCAGCGACACTTTAGAAAGCCGGACCGAGTATCTATTGAATCCAGATATTTATGGTCATCTAAAAAAAGATGCCCAAAGCACATTGCAGTTTATTTTAGGATACCGGCTTCTACGAGATGTCAGAAAAGGTTGGCGCTACAATAACCCATCCTTGGAAGCATTGGAGTTAATTAAAATTGAATATGATAATTTAAGAAAATACCTTGATGAAGACAATGGTGAAATACTTCTTCCAGAAATAACTTTACTTTCAAGCAATATAAAGCAAGCATTATTTGAACTGGTTTTTAATGAAATGAAAAGAAATCTCTGTATCACAACACGATATTTTACCCATGGAGAGCAGAATAGATATAAAGATAAATCATTCAATGCCCTCAAAGAGCCTTGGGCTTTTTCATCTGATGAAATTCTTTCTGTTACAAGCCATTTGGTATTGAAAAGAGAAAAAGAATGGCGGGGCAAGCGGGGAGAAACAATCAGTGCAGGAACTCGTTCAAGGATTGTGCGGTTAATCAAACGGGAGGGTTTCTGGAAAGAGACAGGCATTGATACAACACATTGGAAGGATGATAATTATACAGCCATCATTGAAAATATGCTTAAATGGTCAGAAAAACACGGATTTGTGATCAAAGAAGCCTTGAGTGTTTCCAATGCAGGGTACTCTCTTGACAGCCGTGCTCTGGCTTGGCGTTTAACGGTGAATGATGCTACAGAGAAAAGTACTTATAGTTTTTTCAGGCAAATGTATATCCAAACCGCTAATTCTCTGATTAAAGGTGACCACTATTTATTTGACTATGAATCCCATGAGCATACCGCACAAGTTGAATCCCGGTACAGGGAAATACTGGAGTCACGGTTTCGGTTTGAAGAAAAAGATAAACAATGGTGGAGTAAACAGTTGGAATCAAACGGCCGATCTTTAGAACAGCTCCCTGTTTTATATTGTTCCCCTACCATGGAACTTGGAATTGATATTTCATCTCTTAATACGGTGTACATGCGTAATGTGCCTCCGACTCCGGCAAATTACGCCCAACGAGGTGGACGAGCCGGACGATCCGGACAGGCGGCGATGATTGTTGCCTATTGTGCCGCCTTAAGCCCTCATGATCAATGGTTTTTCCATCACAAAAACGATATGGTTTATGGAAAAGTAAAAACCCCTCTTTTTGATCTTTCGAACCAGGAACTTATTATCAGCCATTTACACTCAATTTGGTTGCAAGTACTTGGCATCAACCTTCCACGGAGTATCAGCGAGATACTGGATATTGAAAATACTGATCTTCCTGTCCGCAATGAGTATATAGAAAGTATGAATAAAATAGAAGCGGTTGAAAAGGCAGCTTCTCATGCAATAAGCATTTGTAAGGAACTGAATAAAATATTAGGAGAAACCGCTCCATGGCTGACTGAAGAATTTATTTTAAATCAATATAAAAATATTTTTAACAGCTTCGATAAAAGTTTCAGCCGCTGGAGAGAACTTTTCTTAGCCACAAAAAAACAGATGGAAAGTGCAGACAAAATTGCACAAAGCCCTTCCAGTTCAGCAAAGGATCGCAAAGATGCCGAGCGCCGGTATATAGATGCACGCCAGCAATTCGAAACCCTTCTTTCTTCGCCAGGGCAAAATTCTGACTTTTATTCCTACCGCTATCTGGCAAGCGCAGGGTTTCTGCCGGGCTATAACTTTCCCCGGCTTCCCTTAATGGCCTGGATACCCTCAACAGGAAGATCCCTGCGAAACCAGGAAGATAGGGGCACCATGATTTCCCGGCCCCGGTTTTTGGGTATATCCGAATTTGGGCCAAACAGTTTAATTTACCACGAGGGCAGAACCTACCAGGTATTCCGGGCTAAAATTAACACATCATCGGGGCAGGTAAGTACCGGAACCAAACTAACAACCAAGATTGCAAAAATATGTCAGGAATGCGGCCATGGACACTATGATGAGGCTTTTTTAAACGAACGGTGCACCCTATGTGATGCCCTTCTGGATGCAAAAAGCCAGATAGACCACATCTACCGGATTGAAACAGTAGAGACCAGACCGCGGATGCGCATCTCTGTTAACGATGAAGAACGCCAGAGAATTGGTTATGAATTTCAAACCATGTATAGGGTGGATAAAGAAATAGTTGTGGAAAGCCAGATAATCCACAACAGGGAATGTATAGGAACATTATTGTACGCTCCTGCTGCAACCCTTTGGCGGCTTAACTATGGGTGGAAACGACGAAAAGACAAAACGAAAAAAGGCTTTTTTATAGACCCTCTATCAGGGCGCTGGGGAAAGGAGGAAGGCAACGATTACGAGGATGATGAGGACGATACAAATGACATTGAAAAAAACACCGCCCAGCGTATAGTCCCATACGTTGAAGACACAAAGAATATACTCATTTTTAAACCTTTGGATGTACAAAAGGGTTCATCCCTTAACGATGCAACAGTCATGGTAACTTTGCAGGCTGCCATAAAACGGGGCATTGAACAGTATTATGAAATAGAAGAAGTAGAAATCGCCGCTGAGCCTTTACCTAACACCGAAAAACGGAATTATATTTTATTTTACGAGGCATCAGAAGGCGGTGCAGGAGTATTGAATAAAATCGCCAGAGATGCAACTGAGCTTTCAAGGATTGCAAAAAAGGCCCTGGAAATAATACATTATAACGATGAAGGTCAGGATACCAATACTAACTGCGTAGCAGGCTGCTACAATTGCCTTTTATCGTATTATAATCAAAGTGATCATGGGATCATCGATCGTAGAAATGTTGAGGTAAAAAAGATTCTGGAATCCCTGGGTAATTCGGAGATACAAAACATCCGGAATGGCAAAGGATCCGGCGAAGACATTCAATATAATTATCCGGTTAACGGCGGCAAATGGATAGCCGATGAATATCATCGAAATGAAAAAACAGTAGTTTTCTATCGGCATCCAGGTAAAGAAGCCGAAGACTATTGTGTTAATCATGGTTTTAACTTGCTGGTAAGAGATAAAAAAGATGAGTGATGAGGCTATTGCGACACAAAAAATCTCTTATAAGCCCGGCTCTCTTATACGTGCCCGGGGCAGGGAATGGGTGGTAGAACCCTCGCCAGAGGACAGTGATTTTCTATTGTTACGTCCCCTTGGCGGCTCTGATGATGAAATCCAGTACACAATTCCCAGCCTGGAAACAATGCCCATAGAAGAAGCCGTTTTTCCCCTGCCAGATATAAACAAGATGGGCCCCTTTTATTCCGCCATGCTTTTGCAAAAGGCCCTCCTAATGAAGTGCCGGGCCGGAGCCGGCCCTTTTCGCGGTTTTGGCAATATCGCCGTGGAGCCCCGGGCCTATCAACTGGTACCCCTTCTAATGGCCCTTAAACAGGATACTATCCGCCTGCTTATAGCGGACGATGTGGGCATAGGCAAAACCATAGAGGCCGGACTTATTGCACGGGAACTTCTTGACCGGGGCGAAGTCGAGGGTTTTTCTGTTTTGTGCCCGCCACACCTAGTAGAGCAGTGGGTACTGGAATTAAAGAGGCATTTTAATATTGATGCTGTTGCTGTAAGCTCTTCAAACATCCAACGCCTTGAACGGGATGTACCCAGGGGAACTACCCTTTTTGAGTATTATTCTGTTACTGTTATCAGCCTTGATTATATTAAAATGCCAAGCCATCGTGATGTCTTTCTTGCCAATGCCCCCATGATGCTTATTGTGGACGAAGCCCATACCTGTACCAGCCTTGGGCAGGTAAAACAGCAACGTTATGAACTGTTAAAAAAATTATGCGAGGATACCGAGCGTCATTTAATTATGCTGACCGCAACACCCCATTCGGGGAACCAAACCGGTTTTTCCAACCTCCTCGGACTCCTTCGGCCTGACTTTGCCGATCTTGCATTAACTGATCTGCCTGGTAAGGCTCACAACCGTATGCTACGGGAAGAACTAGGCAATTACTTTGTCCAGCGCCGGAGAATTGATATAGAAGATGAATGGCAGGATCACAGCTTATTCCCTAAACGAAAAACGAAAGAGGCAAGTTACCATCTTAGCGGAAAGTGGGAAAGCTTTTTTGAAAAAATCCGGGAATACTGTTTTGATCTAGCTATAATAGCAGAAAAAACCCACGGCAGGGAATTCACTGTAATTTGGTATGCTGTCGTGGCCCTCTTGCGCTGTGTATCTTCATCTCCTGATGCCGCAAAGCGGGCATTAACAACCCGGCTTTACAATAAAACCAAAAGGGATCAAGAAATTGATGAACTTTCTTTCCTTGACGATGAACGCATTATAGACGGCATTGGGGATGAACTGGTAACAAACGATGAAGAGCCTGCCCCCCTTATAGAAGAAAATGAGTTGATTAAAAGCCTCATCGCAGAAACCGAAAGCCTCAAAGGTGAAAAGAATGACCCAAAGCTTGCCTTGCTGATACAAGAAGCAAAGGACCTTATACACGCAAAGATTCCGTTTAAACCAGTTATATTTTGCCGCTATGTGGCAACCGCCCATTATGTAGCAAATGAACTTAGGACATATTTTGAAACTAACAACAAGGCCGTTACCGTTGCCTGTATTACCGGCGAGCTGACATCGGATGAACGGGAAGAACAGGTAGAAAGCTTGATCAATGATGCTGAAATCCCAATCCTTGTTGCCACCGACTGTCTTTCCGAGGGAATAAACCTACAGCATGGCTTTGATGCGGTTATTCACTATGACCTTGCCTGGAACCCTGCCCGCCATGAACAGCGGGAAGGCCGGGTTGACCGCTTCGGGCAAAAATCCAAGGAAGTTCGTTGTGTCATGCTTTATGGCGAAAATAATCCTGTTGACGGCCTTATCTTTAATGTGATTATAAAAAAAGCCAGGGTAATCCGGGATGCCTTAGGTATTTTGGTCCCTATCCCGGAAGACGAAAAAAAAATACAAACTGCAATAATAAAAGCGGCTCTAATGAAGCCTACCGGAACGCATGTTACCCAGGGGCAGCTAGATTTTGGTGAAGATATGGATTTAGATAAAATTACCGACCAATGGCAGGATGCCGCCGATAAAGAAAAAGCCAACCGGACAATTTTTGCCCAACGAAGATTAAGACCCGACGATGTCCTCCCGGAATGGCGGAAGCAGAATGACATTTTAGGTAACGAAAAAGACGTGGAACGTTTTGTGCAGGATACCCTATATGTGCTTAATGCTCCTCTGGAAAATATAATTAAAAACGATAGTCTGTCTTGTTATCGTTTTAATCCTGGGTTTTTACCTTTGGCCCTAAAAAACCGTATGCACAATGAAGGTTTTGAAAAACCTACACGCATTAATTTTACCTATCCCCCGGAAAAAAATGCCAGTTTTATTCACCGGAGTAATCCGCTGGTAGCCGTCCTGGCAGATTTTATGCTAGAAACCTCTTTAGAACCAAGCGACAAGGCAGATACTGATACTCAAACTGACACTCATGCCAACATAGCTGCACGATGCGGAGTATATGAAACAAGCGCTGTTAATCTGGTTACCAGTATATTTCTTGTCAGGTTACGGCACAAAATAGAAATGTCCAGAAAAGGTAATACTAAAACAACCATAGCCGAAGAAGCTCTGATTTTAAGCTTTGAGGGCAGAAGAGATGCGAAAGAAATTTCTAGAGAAAAGCTTGATGCTTTGCTTAAAGAGCAGCCCACCGGAAACCTTAATAAATCGGTAATGGAACGGGAGTTTAATGCTGGTATTACCTGGTGGCAGGAAAACACTGCTATTTTTGAAGCATTAGCAAAGAAACGTTCCAATATACTTCTAGAAGACCACAGGCGTATCCGCGAAGCGGCACAGGGCAGGGGAAATTATACGATAACGCCGGGGTTACCGGTAGATTTAATCGGCCTTTATATACTATTACCAAAGGATTTATAATAGGAGAACAAGTATGAATAAAGATACAGACTATATTATCAGAAACATTGATTTTTCCATGTCCATGGAAGACATGCCTCTTACCGAAGAAAACAAGGAAGAAATGAGACAGTGCATAGATGGGAAGATCAATATAGATGAATTGATAGCAAAAACCGTGGATAAATACACTGAAAAGGTTTCCTGATATATGAGCGAATACAGTTACAGTTACCAAGGAGATGAAAACTATTGCTACCCTGGAACCGATATCCTCATTAATAAACTTAACATCAAAGATGATGAGCAACTCTCAAAAGCTGAGCGTGATATAACCAGATTAAAGCTACTTAAACTATATGAATTACCAATTCCCGGTAAATTTGACTTTTCTTTATTATGCAATATTCATAAAAGCATTTTTGAAGATATTTACCATTGGGCTGGGCAAACACGGAAGGGTGATTTTTTCTCTAAAGGGGGTTCAATATTTTGCCGTGGTTCTTTAATTCAAATAAACGCAGATAAAATGTTTAGTAACTTGGCAGATGAAAAATACCTTTGTAACCTGGAAAAACAGGTTTTTATATCTAGAATGGCTTATTATATGGGTGAAGTAAACGCCCTGCACCCATTCCGGGAAGGAAACGGGAGGACATTACGGGAATTTTTTAGGCAATTAGCTTTCAATGCTGGTTATCTTTTGGATTTTAACAGAATAAAAACTGAAGATTTACTTATTGCAGATATAAATGCCTTTAATGGAGTATATGACGAATTAATTTCCATATTGAATAACGTAATAAACAAACTTGGGGATTCGTAGATGCGGCGAACCAGGATTAAGAGCCTTGGCTTTGATACCATAAAACTCGAAGGTTCGGTCTTTACTTCAGAAATCGTGCAGCAAGCTGTTTTTGGAGAAACTGCAAAAATCTCCAAGACAGCGGAGGTGGATTATAAAATTCCTCGAGGCCTGCGGCTGCTTGATGAGATAGGCCGTAGTTTTAAGATAGCCCGCTCCCTGTGGGAAAACCTTGCAGAAAGCAAACTGAAAGAACCTGGTTTTATCAAAGAATTTTTCGTAGATGCTCTTTCCTACCCACCGCAGCTTTTTGAAAAACTCATTAATATAAACCCTCTTGAAAGTACCGCTTCCTGGTATATCGTTTGTAATAGTAATTATCTGCGGTTGGTTCGAAAATCCTCCTCCCTTGCCCGGCCTTCGTATTTAGAGTTTGGCCTTGGAACGATTTTGAGCGAAAACCGTTTCCCGGATTATCAAATGCTGTACCGTTTTATGCACGGCAGCCGCACTTTAGGTCTTGATGATGATGGCAATGGCGATTGTGTTTGGGATGTTTGGAAAAAGGCCGGTGAGGAAATGGGGGTGCGTGTCCGGGAGGGCCTGCGAAAGGGAGTAAGCGAGGCTTTAAAGGTTCTTGGCTGTGGCTTTTTACAGTTCAATGCACCGGGAAATGATGCGCTTCGTTATGCCTTAGAATCCGGTGAATTATCGGCCCAGGATTATTTTCAGGAACTAATGCGGCTTATGTACCGGTTTCTTTTTATTATTACCGTAGAAGAGCGTAAACTTATCTTTGAACATTTACCCGAGTCTAAAGAAATTCACTATAAGCATACCCTTTATGAAAAAGGCTATAGTCTTCGCCGTCTGCGGGAACGCTCGGCCCGTTACAATACTGGAACCCATTATGGTGATTTATGGGAAGGAATAAAAATCGTCTTTAGGGTTTTGGGCGGGGAAGCTTCGTCATATAACCCTCTAGACTTACCTACCCTGGGAGGTCTCTTTAGCAGAGATCAATGCCCTCACCTGGATGCATGCGGCCTATCAAACGCGCACCTTCTTGAAGCCATGCACCTTTTGCGCTGGACGGTTGAAGGCAATGCCCGCACCCTCGTCGATTATAAAAACATGGGCAGTGAAGAACTTGGTTCGGTCTACGAAAGCCTTCTGGAACTGGTTCCCCAGCTTGATCTACACCGGCGTTCTTTTGGTTTTCTTGAATCTTCCAGCGGGAATACCCGCAAAACCAGCGGCTCCTATTATACTAACACCAATCTTGTGGAATGTCTTATCAAGAGCAACCTTGATCCGCTTATTGAAGAAAAACTGGCGGCATCCAGCAAATTAACTGAAGAACAAAAATTATTGTCTATTACGGTGATTGATCCCGCCTGTGGCAGTGGCCACTTTCTGCTTGCCGCTTCTCGTAGGCTGGCTGAGCGACTGGCTTTTATTCGCACAAAGGACGCAGGGGTCATTAATGAAATAATGTATCGGAAGAGCCTGCGAGATGTTATTTCTTCCTGTATATTTGGTGTTGACCTGAATCCCATGGCGGTTGAACTTGCCCGCATGGCCCTGTGGCTGGAGGGCCATGAGCCTGGGAAACCCCTCTCGTTTCTGGATCATCATATTCGCTGCGGCAACTCCCTTATCGGTATTATGGATTTGGATGTCTTAAGCAAGGGCATACCTGATGATGCCTACAAGGTGTTATCTGGGGATGATAAAGAGTGTGCGGCCTCTTATAAAAAACGCAATAAAAACGAACGTGAAAAAACAGCGAACTCGGGTTTGAGTTTATTTGGGGAATCTATTGAGAAATCTACTACCGAGCTAGTTAAATTTCATGAAGAATTAAAAAGAATCGAAAACAACAATCTTGAAAATATTAGGGCAAAGAAAGCTCTTTTTGAAAACCTGCATAAAAGTCCGGAATACCGTAACATTAAAACAGCCTGTGATTTGTATGTATCCGCATTTTACGCTGATAAAAAAGGAAAAGAAGCGCCGTTTTCTACCGTTCCTACCAGCAATGATGTCCATAGGGCTAGTTCAGGGCTGGAAGAATCAGAGTTTTCGTCAGGTGTTCATATTCTGGCGGCTGGAATTGCGAAAGATAATTATTTCTTTCATTGGCGATTGGAGTTTCCCGATATATTCCAGAAAGGCGGCTTTGATTGTGTATTGGCGAATCCGCCCTGGGAGCGGATTAAATTACAGGAAGAAGAGTTTTTTGCTTCCCGAAGTCCTGAGATTGCTAATGCGCCCAATAAGGCCGCCCGTGACAGGTTGATAAAAAACCTAAACAAGAGCGAAAGCGGTGAGTATGATAAGCTACTTTACGGTGAATTTTTACAATCCCGAAGAAATACTGAAGCAGCAAGTGCCTATTCTCATTTGAAAAAAGATGAAGGCGGCCGCTTCCCCTTGACCGGGATTGGGGACGTAAACACCTATGCCCTTTTTGCTGAGACCATACTAGACATTAAACACCGAAAAGGCAGGGCTGGTTTTATAGTTCCTACGGGTATTGCTACGGATGATTCTACGAAACATTATTTTGCGAAAATATCGGGGAGTAACCTTGTTTCTCTGTATGATTTTGAAAACAGAGAGAAATTATTTCCTGATGTAGACAGCAGGTTTAAATTTTCTCTTCTCAGTATGGGTGAAGGCGAATCCACCGATCTGGCTTTTTTTTTGACAAATACGGATCAACTTGCAAACAGTCGGAGACACTTCCAGCTTACCAGGGATGAGTTCATGCTGCTAAACCCCAATACTCAAACCTGCCCGGTTTTCCGTTCGGAAAAAGATGCAGAATTAACCAAGAAAATATACCGAAATGTTCCTGTGTTGATACGTGAAAAAGATGTGAGCGAGGCAGAATTAAGGAACCCTTGGGGTATAAGATTTATGGCAATGTTTCATATGGCTAATGATTCTTTTTTGTTTCACAATGAACCGGTTCGCGATTGCCTTCCCTTGTACGAAGCAAAAATGATGCACCAGTTTGATCACCGTTGGGCTACTTACACTGATTCCGGAAAGACTGAAGATGTGATGTCAGATCAGAAAGGTGATGTTAAGTTTGTGGTTAGGCCACGTTATTGGGTTGATAAGGATGAAGTGCTGGAAAGAGTTGCGGGAGATGATAAGAAGAAGCCTGTTCCGAAATGGTTGATGGGGTGGCGCCGTATTACGAATACAACCAATGAACGAACATTAATTTCAGCTATTTTACCTGTTTATGCTGCTGGTGATAATATGTTTTTATGGTTTTCAAGCATATCTGACACTAAATTATTATCATGTTTTTTTGCTAATCAATGTACCTTAACACTTGATTTTTGTACAAGACAAAAAATAGGTGGTACAAATCTTAGTTTTTATTATATGGAACAACTCCCATTCCTTCCTCCAAAAGCCTATTCTCAGGATGACATTAATTTTGTTGTTCCACGGGTGCTAGAACTTACCTATACTGCCGTAGACCTCATCCCCTTTGCGGAGGATCTTTGGGATGCGGCAGACCCTAAAATACGTATGGCTTTCCTGGAACATCGGCATGGGGAGAAAGCAGGCAGTTTTAAGGAATACACCCGTTTTGACAGTGCCCACCTGGCAGAGAATGCCAAGGCGCAGGGCAAGAAGGCTTGTCTTGCGGACATACTCCCGCCCTTTGTCTTTGACCCTGAAAGGAGGGCCCTGCTGCGGGCCGCTTTGGATGCCCGCTATGCCCGGCTTTACGGCCTTACACGGGATGATCTTCGCTACATTCTTGACCCTGCCGACCTTATGGGCCCTGATTACCCCTCAGAGACCTTTCGGGTGCTTAAAGAACGGGAAGAGCGGGAATTTGGGGAATATAAGACGCAGAGGCTGGTATTGGAGGCTTGGGATGGGGTGTAGGGGGTGATAATGAATTTTTTAGCAGGTTATTTAACTGGAAAAATTATTTCTTGTCTTGAGAATAAAGTAAAAGAAAATCCATTTTACCAGAAAATTAGTGGTAACATCCCAATACTATCATCTAATAACTCTGAATTAAATATGTTATTGGAAAAATCTCTTAAATTTGTTAAGGAAAACCCAATTGTATCTGCTCTTAATGATGAAGAAATTATTGAATCAATAGATAATAATATCGACATAATTTCAGAATGTATAGTTCTTTCTAGGAACCAAATTCCAAGAGATATTTTTCTGTCACGTATTAAGTATATTAATGACAACGAAGAATATCGGATTAGTATGGAAGCATTCTATAAAAGTTTATATGATCAGATCTATGATAAAAAAAATAATTATCCAACATTACAAAATATCCAAATTTTAAATTCATTAGAAGAAATCAAAAATGAAGTGACTTCTGGTTTTAGTGTAAATCATGATGAACATTCAAAAATCCATTCGCTTTTACTTGAAATAAAGACATCTTTAGACACTGATAAGTCTAAATATATTAATGAATTAAGAACAATAGAGGAAAAAATTCATATGAGGGAGTTCAATATTGCTAGAGAATTAGCGTTTAACATTGAAAATAAAATAAATAGCGGTAATAATAGAGAAGAAAACGAACAATTATATATATTAATAGTCAATTCCTATCTTTTAGAAGGAGACAAACAAGAACAATCCAATATTTATTTTGACAAATTGATTTTCTATACTGATGATGATAAGAAAAAAAATGCAAGAAAGATATTATGTATGGTCATAAATAAAGATTTTTATAATGCACAAAAAGAATTAGATAAAATATTCCAAAATAATGAGCAAGTTGAACAAAATATTTATGAAACTCAAATAAATTTATTTTTAGTATCAGGTAATTATATTTCGGGAGAAAATTTTATTAAAGAAAATAAAGATAATATCACAAATCATCAATATTATCTTTCTTTGATGCTTATTCAACAGTATAAATTTGACGAAGTAATGATATTTTTTGAGGAAGAAATTGATTTTTTTAGTAGAAATCAATTTGAAATACAAGAGATAAGTATTTTAATTCGTTCTCATTTTTATTTAAAACAATATAAAGAAACAACCAAAATCGATTTATTAAACGAATTAAATATTCTATTATTAGATATAGATAATATATTATTGAAAATAGGAGATTCTGTTGTAAAGAAATCTTATATGCTTAGCATAAAAGCTATGATTTTAGCTGCGCTCAATAATAGCGAAAAAGCAATTATTGAATATGAAAATGCACTTATATTGGATCCAGAAAATCATAATGCATTAAAAAATTATCCTTATCTTTTGTTAAATAAAAGTGATAAAATAGATAAAGGATTGGAACTAGTTGAAAAATTTCTTGTTAAATACCCAGAATCAATAGACGAGTTAATACTATTCTATTCTTTATTAACTATTAAATATCCAGAAAAAACTATAGTAAAATTAAAAAATAAAGAATCAATCAAACCTGAAATCAAAATATACCTAATATATGCCTTAGATCTTACTAACCAACATACTAAAGCTGAAACTCTGTTAAAGGAACTGTTAATAACATACTCGGATAATTTTTCAGTCCAATTTTGCTCAGGATGGCACTATTATCATTTAAATGAAAAATTATTAGCATATGATTACTTTCTAAAAGCTTATGAATTATGTAAAAATGAAAATAATTATGATTCTGTTTTTTATTATTTGCTCCTTATAGTTTGTAATGAATCTGGTTTTCCTAAGATAAATGAAGTAAAAAGCATATTAGAATCAAAATATGACAGATCAATTATTTTAATTAAATATCCTCAATATTATATAAATATTTTATTATTGCTAAATAATTATGAAATATGCATCTTATGCTGTAACGAACTCAGGGAAAAAGGCATTCATAGGGATTTTATCGCAATTGCAGAATTTACTTGTTATTACAATACCAGAAATTTTCAAAAGGTCAGGCAAGTCTTAAATGAAAATAGAATTGATTATACAGATGATATTTATATAAGAATGGCTTATTCTTGTGCTAGCATAGGAGAGTATGAACTAACTAAAGATATATTAAAAAAAATTCAAAAGCCACAAAAAAAAGAAAAATTTATTACAATATCAAAACTTATGTTTTTAGTAAAAGAATATCAGGAATCATTAAAAATTATACACGAAGCTTATCAGATATATCCTGATGATCGAGACATTCAAGAATGTTTTATAAAATTGGTTTATAATCACCATATTCAACCAGAAACAGAAGAAATTTTTAATTCTTTTGGACACTGCTTATTCTCCTACCGTACCTCTAAATATGAAAATAAAATTATTCAAGAAATAACTTTACCAAAAAATGCAAGTGGTGAAGAAATTCTTAAATTAATTGAAGCGCAGTTTCCAAAAAAACATGATATTGATGCAAGAATTAACCAGATAAACGAAGGGTATTTTCCTATTTCCTTTTTTCAACCAGTATTTAATAAAACTATTTTCTCGATACATCGTATGATCATAAATAGTACATATATGAAAATATGGTGTACTGAGCAATTTGAAAATAAATGGGAAAAAATAGAGGAAAAGCCACTTTATATTGATTTATCATCTTTAATTACATTAGAATTATTGGGACTTTTAGATTATTTAAAAAAAATATTTCCACATATAAATATTACACAATCAACTCTTGATATGATACTTTTTTTTGATAATGAATTAAGCCAGCCACATTGCAACCATGTTATTATAAGACATGGTGATCAAAATAATTATACTTTAAATAAATCAGAGGAAGATATAATTTTAGAAATGAAACAAAAAGTTGAAAAAATAAAAAATTTTACTCTATCTAAAAATATAAATGTAATTGGTTCTATTTTAAGCCCAAAAAAAATTTATACCTCAAAAAATAATGGATTTTCTAACCAAATTTAATGAAATAGATATTTCTGAAAGTGATACCTTAAGTTTTAGCTATTTGGATGATTGCCAAGCAATGATTGAAAGCGTTGCTTTAAGGGCAGTATACAAATGCTTTGAAAACCCTCCAAATAGTTTTGGTATAGATTCTTTATTAAAGTTTATGCTTGAAAAATCGGTAATTTCTATAGATACATATTACTTGGCATTAACAAAATTAGTTGAAAATAACTATATGCGGATATCTATATCAGTAGATCATTTTAAATTTATTATTAGATATGATGGTTTCGTAATTAGACCAGAGCATCACAAATTATTTAGTATTTTTTCTTCTCAAGAATATGTCTTTATTGATTTAGTAAACATATTAAATACACTTCTTGTTTTCATTTGGAATGATATAAATCCTGACATAAAGAAGAAATTCGAATGGTCTGATTATCTTTTAGGACAAATAACATTAAATCCAAAAATGAATACTACAATAGAAGGTGAAATGCTAAAAACTATTGGATCTAATATACAAACAAAACAGAATTGCATTTGTTTTTTTGATTACATAAAACACAGAATGTTGTTTTCTCCAGAAGAATAATAGAAATCCCGATATTTTTAAATCTTATACCTTATAATTTTATCATATTCTCCCCCTAACCCGGCATCCCCTGCCTTACCTCCCCTTTAAGTAGTTTCCCATTGGCATATTTACTCCGCTTTACCCCATCAGCTCCCCAGGTACCCCATTGCTTAAAGAAAAACGCCGAACCGGAACAGGCGGCCTGGTCTTCTATGGAAAGTACCCAATCTTCCTTCATGGGACGGGCCTTTTTTCCACTTTCGCCTCCGACAATTACCCAATGGATGTCTGAAAAGTCGAGTTCATCTAAATCTTCGAGTAAAGGTTCACAAGACACAAAACGAATTGACGCAGGGATTTTACGAAGGGTATTTATTCTGTCCTTTGTTGACTTGGACTCCACGGTAACCTCAAGCCATACATTTTCGGGAATTTGACGGCTTGCAAAATATTTGGCCATGCGTTTGTCACGCTTGGATAATAATTGATACCGGTGTTGGGGAGTGGCCTTAATTGTTTCAATAACTTTATCAATAAAGCAAAAATCTACTTTTTCATGAAAGAGGTCGCTCATTGAACACACAAAGATATTATGGGAATTTTTCCAGGATAAAGGCTCGTTAAGGACATCATCGTGCGTGGTTAAATTGAATCCGTTTATATATTTTTTCTGCCCCATTGCACAAAGACGGCGTGCCATAACTTCGGCATAGCAGTTTTTACATCCTATAGAACGCTTAGAGCAGCCTGTTACGGGGTTCCACGTTTTATCTGTCCATTCAATCTTAGTGGTTTTCATTTTCTTTCCCTCCCTATTATATCATATATTATGTAATGTTACCAGTAAAAAATTAAACGGCTCTTGTATTCATGGAAATTTTACAGTAATCTATCACCATGAACACCCTCGACCGTTCCCTGATAGAAAAAGCCGGCTACGATAATGGTTTTGAGATAGTCCTTGACAGCGATTCTACCACCGTCAACCTAAGATCCTCACTCCATCCGCTTAGGGTAGCTATTAATATGGGAAACCATGATGGTGCTTATTCTTTACAATTTTCCGGCAATTTGAACCTTTTAGAACTAAAACGAGGATTGAATAAGGAGTTATTTCGAGAAAATAAAATTGAGGCCTGGAATAGGGAGATGCTTGGAATCGTGCTAAAACGAGCAGCGGAGCTTGGCATCTCTCTACCAGACGGACCGGAACGCCTTTATAATGAACAGCTCAATAGATATTTAATGGAAAATCCGGATGAGCATACTGTTTTCGACGAAACCGCAAAATCAATGTTTAAGGGTACAGAGCGGGAGCAATTGGTAAAACAAAGAATAGGCCAGGATGTTTTCAGGGATGCCCTGTTAAAATACTGGAAAGGTTGCTGTGCCATATCTTCTATTAACGTACCGGAAATGCTGAGGGCAAGCCATATTAAACCCTGGGCTGATTGTGAGAACGATAGTGACAGATTGAACGTCTATAACGGCCTTTTGTTGTCGGCAAATTATGATGCGCTTTTCGATAAAGGCTTAATAACCTTTGATGATGCCGGTCTTATAATTTATTCGAATAAATTAACTAAAGGACAAATCCGGGATATTGGAGGAGAAAAATATAAATATCTCTGTTGGATAGATAAAGGACATTTACCTTTCCTGGAATGGCACAGAAATTATTTTTTTCTAAAAGATGGACCAACCAGACCTATATAGATTACAATAATTTCACTTAAACTATGCCCAAAGGCACGATATAATTCTCTCCATCAAAGGCCCCTAGCCTTTCGGTCAAACATAGAAGCGCTCCAGGTCCTCGGGGAATAGAGACATTATCCAGGACCTTAAAGGTGGAAATCATTCTTTTTACCGGAGATGATGTTCTTTTTATTTCTATGGGGAAAAGGAGTCCGTCTTCTTCTATAAGAAGATCAATTTCTTTATTATCTCGGTCCCGGTAATAATACATAGATATATCCCTTCCGGAATTCTCATAGGATTTTACGATTTCTGCTGCAGCATAGTTCTCCAATATAGCGCTGTTCATGGCTCCGTTCATTAAGGTTTCAGCAGACCTCCATCGACATAGATATGCGGCTAGGCCGGTATCAAAGAAATATAGTTTCGGGGTTTTTAACATGCGTTTTAATAAATTGGTGTAATAGGGTCTGACAAGGAAAACAATACCCAGAGCTTCCAATAGGTTAAGCCAGTTTTTTGCAGTTTCTTGATTTATCTCGGCATCTTCTGCTATATGCCTGTAGTTTACAAGCTGGGCTGTCCGGGCGGCTACTGAACGAATAAACCCCGGAAATTTTAAGAAATTAATTCCCGGTGAAAGGTCCCTTATATCCCGCTCTAAATAGGTCTGGACATAGCTGGAGTAATATCTCTCATGACTGCTAAACCTTCCGCTAATAATAGCAGGCATACTCCCCTGGAAAATACGTTGGTACATCTCTAATGCACTGAGGGGTGCTGTTTTTTCCTGTCTGTCAAGCAGCATCTTATAATCCAGTTTAAATTCACCTGGAGTAAACCCTGGATAAATTTCCTGTTGTGACAGGGGTGATAAATTAAATAAAGCTATCCTTCCAGCCAGGGATTCCTGTACTCCCCTCATCAACCTAAACAGTTGGGAGCCGGTTAACCAAAAATCCCCTGGCCTGGCTTCTATATCTATCAGTTCTTTTATTCTGGAAAATAGTTCCGGGGCATATTGAATCTCGTCAATTAAAAGAGGGGGTTTGTAGGTCTGGAAAAAAAGAACTGGGTCTCCCTTGGCAAGGGTCAGGGCATCATAATTATCGAGACTGACAAAGGTTCGCCTGCGTCCCTCATATTCCATAAGGCGGGTAAGCATGGTCGTTTTTCCAGCCTGCCTGGGGCCAGTGAGAAGCAGGGCGGGATATTCCTTGGCGGTCCTAAGGAAAATATCTTCTAAATTCCGTTCAATATACTCCATACTTGGTTCCTTAAAAAGGAGGTTAACAAATCTCGGCAAATATCGGCTACTATCCGATTTTAGCCGAAAAATGAGATTTGTCAAGGTGGAAGGTAATTGGTCTAACCATTTTAGTCCAACCGGTTAGACCATTTTCTGGATGATATGTCAAAGATAGGTTTCTCTTACTCCATTTTTTCTCTATTTTGCGTGATTAGTCCTTTCCCTCTATTTACTAATATCTTACAACACCCTACTCTCAAACCGTTCTGCCAAATCATTAATCTCATCGTACTTTTTGATACGGGCTAGCCATTTTTCGGGAATACCTTTATAGCCATAAAAAAGACCTGCCATTGCGCCGGTAACACAGGCGGTGGTATCTGTATCATTGCCTAAATTTACTGCCTTTAACACCGCTTCCTCATAAGAAATGCTAGTCATGAAAGACCATAGGCTTGCTTCGAGGGTGTGAATGACATACCCGCCGCTTTCTATTTCCACCTCTGGTAATTCAAAAATATTGTTGTGTATTAATCGGTTAAAATGCTCTGTCTCTTCCGGCGGTATCGGCATAGCAGAAAGGTATTCTGAAAAAATGGTCTTCATTGCATCATAGGCCTCAAGGGGTTTTTCCCCATTGAGCAGAAGGAGCATGTACTCCAGGTAGTAAAAACACGAAAGGACAGAACGGATATGTCTATGGGTGATACTCGAAACTGTTTTTATTACTTCAAAACGTTCTTGCATTTGTTTATTACAAAGATAAAATAACAAAGGGGATATTCTCATTAAAGATCCATTCCCGTTATCATACTCATCGCTTCCGCCAGCTAACACAGGATCTACCCCGTTTTTGATTTTGCTTAATGCTGTACGTGTGGCTATGCCTATATCAAATACGATGTCTGTGGCTGTCCAATAGCTTTGAGTATACCATTTGACAAATTTATCAGCCATGTCATAAATATCAAAACCATTTATGAGTGACTCAGCCAAACAGAAAGACATGGAGCTATCATCGGAAAAGGTGCCAGGCGGCTGATTATAGGTGCCATAACCAATCAGATCTTTGACTGGGTTTCTTTTTAAGACATCTCTGGACTGGAATTCAACAGGTACCCCTAGGGCGTCTCCTATGGCTAGACCAAAGAGGGTCCCTCTGATTTTTTCTTGTAAATCTGCAGCTATCATAGAATACCCCCGTTTAAATTCGGTCCAAAACATTTCCAGCCATATAAAGGGGGAATTCGTAATTTCCTCCGTTACGGCTGTAAGATCGAGCCGAAAACCGGATTGAAATCTCAGGATTATAAGTATTTTTGAAGATTCTTAAGCTTGTGGATTTAATGTTTTTCCCAGATTTTACTTCCATGGGGATTATTCTATTTTCATACTGGATCAGGAACTCAAGCTCAGCGGTGTTTTTTTCTGTACCCCAATAGTAAAGAGGCATATGATCATGGGTAGCAGTTAATTCTTGAAGTACATATTGTTCGGCCAACAGGCCTTTATAGTGAGTAAAAAGAGCATCTTCCTTATCCAGTAAGACCTTGGGACTTAATGAAGTCCGTGCAGATAGGAGACCTATATCAGGCATATACAACTTAAAAATCGGCATTTCCTTATATGCCACTAGAGGTATAAGCGGAAGAGATACCCGGTTAAGCATAATAACAAGCCCTGCATCTTTTAACCATTGCAGAGCTGTCTCATAATCTCTGCCCCGGGAACCCCGCTTCATGTCTGAATAAAGGTAGCGTTTATTTTCCTTGGCCAGTTGGGTTGGCACACTGTCCCAAATGGCCCGCACCTTGGCAGTAGAACCAGGAGGGATATGTTTGGCAAAGTCTGCGTAATATGCATCCAGAATGGTGTGATGGATTTTTCTGACTTCGGCCAGGTCACCGGTTTCGGCATAACGCAGTACCGCTTCGGGCATCCCACCCACATAAAGATAGTGCTGGACCAGATGCATCAGGGCCTCATGGAAAACTTCTAATTGCCGAGTGTCTCCCTTAGAGACCGGTTCTACAAAACGAGGATCTATAGCGTCCAGAAACTCAATAAAAGTCATGGGGTAAAGGGTGAGAGTTTCTACTTTCCCCACGGGGAAGCCGCTGCCCTCCAGTGACATAACCCCCAATAAGCTCCCTGCCGCCATAACATGGTACTCCGGAGCTTCCTCGGCAAAATATTTTAAGGAAGTGAGAGCCCTGGGACATTCTTGAACTTCGTCAAAAACGATTAATGTGTCTTGGGATTTTATGGGTACCCCTGTTTCGATGGACAGATCCTGGATCAACCTGGATATATTGAAATCTGCAGCAAAAATATTTTTACCCTGGGTATTATTATCGAAACTGATATAGGCAAGCTTTTTATAGTGGGCAGCACCAAATTCCTTCATAAGCCAGGTTTTCCCCACCTGGCGGATACCATAAAGAACCAGGGGCTTCCGATGGGGGTTATTCTTCCATTCTGTTAGTTTTTTTAAGGAATTCCGCTGCATATAGGTTAAGTATCTGTCTTGTCCGTTGATTTGTCAAGAATTATGTGTGTAATCCGCACATAATTCCATGGAATTTGGTGTAAAATATACACATAATTCCAAATTCAGGCTCCCCTACTCTGAACCAGCCTCCCTATACCCTCTGGGACCTCCCAGAAGATGCTTATTCCTTCCTTAGAAACCCATCCATGTTCATCCATAGTTACATGGATTGCCTCGGGAGAATGCCTTAAGATAGGCTCAAGAATTTGCTAATTTTTATTTTCATTTTATATCCAATTCTCGACTTTTAAATCAATAACTCGTTTAGATTCTTTTTCATTATTTGTTACTAATATCATGTCTAATGATTTTGCATGAGCAGCTATGAGCATATCAAAAGGCCCTATTAGGCAATTTCTATCTTTCAGTTCTTTTTTCAATAAACCAAACTCATTGGCTGCTTTTTCGTCAAATAGTTTTATTTCCATAATCGACAAAAATTCCATTAAAGCTATTTTATTTCTCTCTTTGTATGTTATATCAGCATTTGCGATTCCAAATCCCAGCTCAGCTAAAGATATACTAGAAATACATAATCCCTTATGCCTGTTCTCTTTGATGGCTTCTAATATTTTTTGCGTTTTCCGTTTAATAGTATATAGACATATGTTTGTGTCCAGCATGTACATTACAAATTATTCCTCTCCTGGTTATTTCCTTGTAATCTTCCTTCTGCCATGAAATCATCTGAAAATGAATTGATTCCATGCAAAAAAACTTCCCAATCCTTGTCAAATGGTACTAAAAGTACCGCATCCCCTACTTTTTGAATGTATACATTTTCTCCTTTAAATTGGTATTCTTTTGGCAATCTTACTGCTTGGCTTCTGCCATTAATGAATAATCGAGCGGTTTGCATAAATTCCTCCTGACGTATACTAATATATACCATGGTATATATTTTGTCAAGCAGCACATAGCTTGGCCATTGCTTCAAATTACCCCTTCCAAAAGACCATACACATAGTATCCAATTAACCCCTTCCCGGGTACAATAACCCTGCCATGCAAATATACGGAACCAAGAAATGTGCTGCCACCCGGAAGGCTGAACGCTACTTTAAAGAGCGGGGGCTTAGCTACCACTTTGTGGACCTGGAAAAATACTCCCCATCCAGGGGGGAGCTGGAAAACATGGCCAGGGGTCTTTCTAAGGGGGAATCTCTTATAAATACCGATAGCCGGGCCTACCAAAAAAGAGGTCTGGCTTACATGGAATTTGATGAACTGGAAGAAATCCAGGCCAGGCCGGAGCTTTTACGGACCCCCGTCGTGCGGGAGGGTCCCAGGGTCATAATCGGAAACAGTCCCGAGGCCTGGCAGGCTCTGGCAGAACACATAAAAGGGGCCTAAACATGTGGTGCTGTCCAATCTGCGGAAGGGAATTTAAGAACCCAAACCAAAGCCATTATTGCAAGATCAAACCCACCACCATCGACGAATACATCGCATTGCAAAATAAAGAAGTCCAGCCCATTTTACAGAAGATCCGCCAAACCATTAAAAAAGCAGCGCCGGGGGCCCAGGAACGAATTTCCTACCACATGCCCGCCTTTTGGCTGGGAAAAATCCTCATCTATTTTGCCGCCCATAAAGCACACATAGGCATATACCCCGGGGACTTAGACCTTATTCCCTTCAAAGAAAAACTCGCGGCCTACAAAACCACCAAGGGGGCCATTCAATTCCCCTTAGATAAACCCATCGATTATGAGTTGATTGCCGAAATAACCCGGTATAAGCTAGAGCAGCTAATGAAGAAGTAAATGTTCGACTAATATTTTAATTCCAAGTATGACCAGGACTACGCCGCCAAAAATTTCTGCTTTTGACTTGAACCTTATGCCAAAAATGCTTCCTACCTTTACTCCTCCTATAGAAATTGCACATGTCGTCAGTCCAATTATCAATATGGCCGCATATATGTTAATTTCAAAAAAGGCAAATGTTACACCTATTGCCAGGGCGTCTATACTGGTTGCCACTGCCAATAATAGCATTTTTAAGAATTGCGAAGGATTCTTTGCACTTTCTTCCCCCTCTTTGGAAAAACTTTCTTTAATCATTTTTCCGCCAATTAATACAAGAAGAGCGAAAGCTATCCAATGATCAAAATTCTTTATGTTATCTGCAAATAAGGTCCCTGCAAAATATCCAATAAAGGGCATCAAAGCCTGAAAAAACCCAAAAAACAATCCGGGAATTAAATAATCTTTTATTTCTGGTTTTTTTGAATTCAATCCCAATGTTATGGATACCGCAAAGGCATCCATTGATAAACCAATGGCGATTAGAATAATTTCCAGAAATCCCATATTTGCTCCATATTATGAACATCAAAAATGTATTATATCTGGTAAATTTAATATTAGTCAAAGGACTCTATTCAGCAGCTTGACAGTCCCCTTCCTATCTACTACATATAGCATTACCGGCTATGATAGACCCGAACACTATTTTTGACACCCAATTTTTCCTCCTGGCCCTGATGGCCGTAGGTTATCTGGCGGTGAAGACGGGGCTCATGGATGAGCGGGGCCGTACCACCGTGACCAACCTGGTTCTCTGCGTCTTCCTTCCCTGTTCCATCTTTTCTTCCTTTATTGGATCCAGCACCTCCCAGCTATACTCCTGGACGGTGATGCTGGTGATCTCCATAGGGCTCATGGTGTTTAGCTATGTCCTGGGCCGCTTTGTGTTTTTTCGTTTCGCCGGGGAAGATCAAAAGAAGGTGCTCCTCTTTGTAACCCTGGTTCCCAATGCGGCCTTTGTGGGGAACCCGGTAATCGAGCATATCTTTGGCTTCGAGGCTTTGACCTTTGCGGCGGCCTACCATGTGCCCATGTGGCTCTGTATCTGGATCATGGGGGCGGTCATTTTTTCGAAGGAAAAGATCAACTTTGTAAAGACGGTCCTTCACCCCTGCCTCTTGGGGTCCTACCTGGGGCTTATCCTCATGATCTCCGGATTGTCCCCCCCGCCCCTGGCCTCGAGGCTCCTCTCTTCCCTGGCCTCCTGTACCACCCCGGTGTCCATGATTGTGGTGGGGGCGGTTCTGGCCCTCCTGGATCACCGGCAGCTTTTTAGCTCCCTGGGTTTTTATTTTTCTGCCATCCGCCTGCTGATCATGCCCCTCCTCATACTGGGGATCCTCCTTCTTATACGGCCCTTCCTGGGAGGGGTGGACCCCCTGGTGATCAGCATCTCGGTCATTTTTAGCGGGACCCCCGCGGGGATCACCGCCACCATCCTGGCGGATAAATACAACGGTGACCGTTTTCTGGCGAGCAAGGTGGTGTTTTTAAGCACCCTGGCTTCCTGCCTGACTATCCCGGCCCTGGTGTTTCTGATTCAATTTATCCTGGCCTAAATTTGAATTCTTCCCTCATTTTCACTATAATTGAAGGGTTATGGCTATTGACAGCTCCAATCCCCTGATTGTACAGAGTGATCGCACCCTCCTCCTGGATGTCCATGCCCAGCGGGCCGAAGAAGCCCGGGCCGCCATCCTTCCCTTTGCGGAGCTGGAAAAGTCCCCCGAACATATCCACACCTACCACATCACCCCCCTTTCCCTCTGGAATGCCGCCAGTGCGGGTTTTAGCCCCGCCGATGTGACCGAGATTCTGGGGGAGTATACCCGCTACCCCATTCCCCAGGGCATAGCCGAGGGGTTCAGCGACACCATGGCCCGGTACGGAAAGATACGCCTGGTGGCCGGTGAGGGGCCCGAGGAGCTGCTCCTTCTGGCCAGCGAGGAATCCATCACCGCCGAAATCGGAGCCTTTAGGCCCCTGGAGAAATACCTTCAGCCGGGCCCCCGGGGCTTTTCGCTCAAGCTTATCCACCGGGGTTCGGTGAAGCTGGAGCTGATCCGCATGGGCTGGCCGGTCCACGACGAAGCCCCCTTCGCCCAGGGTGAGGCCCTGGATCTGGATCTCCGGGAGGAATGCTTAAGCGGACGGGCCTTTGAGATCCGGGACTACCAGGAAGAAGCCGCCCGTTCTCTTTTGGGGGAGCTGGTCCCGGGGACGAGTAAGCCCGGCACTGGCTACGGGGTGGTGGTGCTGCCCTGCGGTTCAGGAAAGACCATCGTGGGGATGCATGTCATGTCGGTCCTTCGCACCAACACCCTCATCCTGACGACTAACGTGGCGGCGGTTCACCAGTGGATGGAGGAGCTTCTGGATAAGACAAGCCTGAACCCCGAGGACCTGGCGGAGTACACGGGGGATAACAAGTCGGTGGCTCCGGTGACGGTGGCGACCTACCAGATCATCACCTGGCGGCCCGACAAGGGGGCCGACTTCCCCCACTTTAAGCTCTTCCGGGAGCGGGCCTGGGGGCTCATCATCTACGACGAGGTCCACCTTCTGCCAGCCCCGGTCTTTAGGGTCACCGCGGAGCTTCAGGGGGTCCGGCGGCTGGGGCTTACGGCCACCCTGGTCCGGGAAGACCGGGCAGAAGATGCGGTCTTTAGCCTCGTGGGGCCCAAGCGCTACGATGTGCCCTGGAAGGATCTGGAAGGAAAGGGCTGGATCGCCGGGGCCTTTTGCAAGGAGATCCGGATCGATCTGCCCGAGGCCTTGAAGATCCCCTATGCGGTGGCGGCCCCCCGAGAGAAGTACCGCATCGCCAGCGAGAACCCCCTTAAAAACGAGGCGGTGATCCAGCTCATCCAAAACCACCGGGAAGATCAGATCCTGGTGATAGGCCAGTACATCAGCCAGCTGGAGATTCTGGCCAATCTTTTGGAGGTGCCCATCATCACCGGAAAAACCCGGAACGCCGAAAGGGAGCGGATCTACGGAGCCTTTAAGAAGGGCGATCTTAGGATCATCGTGGTCAGCAAGGTGGCCAACTTCGCCATAGACCTCCCCGACGCCTCCATGGCCATCCAGGTTTCGGGCTCCTTTGGGTCCCGCCAGGAAGAAGCCCAGCGGCTGGGGAGGATCCTCCGGCCCAAAAACCGGAACTCCTGGTTTTACACCCTGGTTTCCCGCTACACCGTGGAAGAGGACTTCGCCTCCAACAGGCAGCAGTTTCTGGCCGAACAGGGCTACAAGTATTCGATCCAGCATTGGGATACCATCACTCAGGGGGTTGAACCATGAGGGCCCTCACGGGGAATCGAAGCTCCGGCCATTCATACCGATCCCAGGATGAATGGAGGGCCGCCCTCATGGGCCTGCCGGATAACAATTTTTTTGAGCTGCTCCGGAGTGTCTTTGGGAACATCAAAACCCCCTTTAACAAGCAGCGCCTTTTGGACGACCTGGGGGCCTTTCTTTCCCGGAAGGATATCCAAAAAAACATCAGCGCCTACCTCAACGATGAGGACAAAAAAATTATCAGCGCCCTGGCCCTGTTACAGGAACCGAGCCAGAGGGAACTGGAAAAATTTTTTACCGGTGAATGGACAGGCCCGGAACTCCATGCCCTGCTGATTAACCTGGAAGAGCGTCTGGTCATCTACCGTTTTAAGGATGAGGGGCTTTCGCGACTGGCCCTGAACCCCCTCTTGGCGAAGGTCCTTAACCCGGCCATAGGGGGCCAGGAAAGTCTCTTCCCCTCGGTAGTCATAGAAGGGTCTGTGCCGCCGGCACCCCCGGGATCGGGGGTGGTGATGGACAGCCGGATTACCGCCGCAGTCTTTGCCTTTGTTTCTTCCCAGGAAGAGCTCTTTCGGATTCCCGGGGGAATGGGAAACCGGGGGATGGAGCTTAGGAAGAAGGTCATCGATGAGGGAAAGAAGATTTTCCCGGGCCTTAATCTGGCAGAAACGATCCAGACCCTGGTGGAGCTGGAACTGTTTTACATCCAGGACCGGCAGCTGCTTCCCTCGAAGGAAAAGATCGAAAGCTTTAGCCTCCTCTCTTCGGCGGAGCGGCAGTCCTACTGGGCCGCGGGGCTCCACCAGAGTCTTTCAAGGGGAGGGGCCGAAGGGGAGGCCGAGGGGGAGCAGACATCGGCCTACGGTTCCGGCTATTCGCCGGGGCTGAGCCGTTCCCGGCTGAGGGGATACGCTTCCTACATCCAGCGTTTTAGGCTTCTTCTGGAACAGCAGCGGGGCTACAGGGAGCTAAGCCTGAGGCGGCTGGCGGAGCTCCTGGACCGGGATGGGGGAGTAAAAACCTGGGGTTCCGACCTTTTTAACGAAAGGCTGCAGATCCCCTTTGAGGCCCTCCTTTCGGTGCTGGAGAAAACGGGCCTTATCATAGCGCAAGAGGGCTATTGGTACGCCCCTCCGGTGAGCGAGGGCAGCGTAAAAGAGGGGGAACCCCTCATTGCCATGGACACGGTCTTTAGCTTCATCCTCTACCCGGAGATTAGCTTCCCCGATGCCCTCAGGCTGGGGACCTTCTGCGCCGTCAAGGAAAAGGCCGGCACGGCCATACGGTTTGAGCTTAACCGCAGCTCCGCCGTTCGGGGTTTTGATCAGGCCATTTCTTCCCAGGAGATGACCGAACTCCTGCGCCGTCTTTCGGGGAACCGGCTGGACGAAAGCCTCCTTTGGGCTTTAAAGGAATGGGAGGACCGCTACGAGGGGGTCTCCCTCTTCCACGGAACGGTCTTGAGCCTGGCGGAAGATCGCCGCTACCTGGCCGGTACTGCTCCCCTCTCTCAGCTCATCCAAAAGACCCTGGCCCCGGGGGTATACCTGCTTTCCCTGGAGGACAGAGCCGAAGCGGCGGCCCTCCTAAAAAAGGCCGGAGTGGATATCATCGCCCAGCCCTCCCAGGTATCGCCCCGGGCAAAATCTTCGGGCCCCCGGACGGCCTTTCCCCCCCTAGCCGCTAGAACCGCCGAGACCCCTAAGCTCCCCCCCAGGGAGCAGGAGGGAGATAGGGCCCCCGAGGCCGAAGCCAATGGGGCTGAAGCTTTAAAGGAAAGGTTCCGCCAGGCCCTGGAAGCCAAGGGGCTGGGGAAGAACGAACGGGAAGAACTGGGGGCCAGGATAGAGCGGCGCCTTGTCTTAAGCGAAACCCAGCTGGACGGGAAGTCCCTGCGCTTTGAAAAGCTGGAAGCCCGGGGCCTGGATTTTGCGGGGAAATCGACGGTGGCCAAACAGGCGGTTGATACCCTCTCGCTTCTGGAAGTATCCTGGCCAGGGGGGGGCGGTGAAATCCAAAGGGTCATAGGCAAGGCCCAGGGTCTGGAGAAGAAGGAGGGGGAACTCATCCTGGTTCTGGTGAACACCTTCGGGACCTCCGCGGCGGGAGAAGAAACCCAGGAAAATATTTTTACTATCCCCCTCAGCAAGATCAGCCATTTACGGCGGATTAAACAATCAATTTTTGGAGTCTAAGATGCCCCTCATACCTACTCAATTTATAAACCAAACCGATATTAACCAGGCAAAATTAGCCGTATTAATCGATGCCGACAACACCCAGCCCGCCATAATCGAAGGGCTCCTGGACGAGGTGGCCAAGTACGGTGTGGCCAGCGTAAAACGGATCTACGGCGACTGGACCAGCAACAACCTGCGTTCCTGGAAGGACCGGCTTTTAGCCAATGCCATCCAGCCCATACAGCAGTTTTCCTATACCAGCGGAAAGAACGCCACCGACAGTGCCATGATCATCGACGCCATGGATCTCCTGTACAGCGAAAAGCTCGATGGCTTTTGCATCGTCTCCAGCGATTCGGACTTTACCCGCCTGGCTGCCAGGATCCGCGAGAGCGGCTGCATGGTCTACGGCTTTGGGGGCGAAAAAACCCCCAACGCCTTTGTAAAGGTCTGCGACAAGTTCATCTTTACCGAGATCCTCCTGGACAACCAGGAAGATTCGGACGACGAAGGGGGCCGGCCCATGAGGAGGACCCGCAAACCCTTTAAGGTGGACCCCAAGCTCTTAAAACTTTTACGGGATGCGGTAGAAGACCTGGCGGATGAAAGCGGCTGGGCCTACCTGGGCGGGGTGGGCCAGAAGATCACCAACCGCTACGGTGAGTTTGATCCCCGGAACTACGGCTTTAAAAAGCTGGGGGACCTCTTTAGGGCCATCCCCCAGTTCGAAACCGAAGAGAGGCCCCAGGAACAGGGCTCGGGCCGGCAGATCTACATACGCTGGAAACGTAAACGCTAAAAACCCAAAGGGTAGAAGCGGGCCCATAAAAACGATAAGATGGGTACCATGAGCATAGATATACAGGGGGTCATAAAAAACCTCCATCCCCTGGAAGTAAGGATCCTTCTGTCCTATAAGGGGAATGATGAACTCACCGTAGAAAAAGTAGAAAGGGAGCTAGACTTTAAAAGCGGGAACGGCAATCAGGCCCTCTCCTGGCTTAAGAGCAAGGGCTTCATAGAGGAAAGCCGCCGGGAAACCGCCGTGTACTACGAGCTAACGGGGCTGGGCCAGGAATGGAAGGACAAGGGGAGCCCCGAAGAACGGCTCCTGGCGATCATCCGGCAGCGGATGAATGAGAAGCTCGAAAGACCCCGGCTGGCCGATCTGGCCGAGCTGCTCCAGATGGAAAACAAGGACATAGGAAGTGCCTTCGGCAACCTCAGTAAGCAGGGGGTCCTGGGCATGGATGATGAAAAAAAACTCACCTTCACCCTGCCCCTGGAAGATTTAGATAATCCCGAAAAGAACCCCCTCCTGGCCCATTTTGAGCTGGGCCGGGAGCTCTTCAAAAAGGTACTCCACTCCGAAGGAGGCCTTCTGGCCGAAAAGGATCTCTCCGAAAAAGAACAGACCTTTATCGCCGGGATCTCCAAAAAGCGGGGGGCCTCCAATGCGGCCTTTCACCAGATCCAGCGGGAAACGGTGGTCTATGCCTTCACCAGGGAAGCCGATGGCTCAGTCCCCGCCGAAGCAGCTGCCGCCGCCCTCCGGGCCGCAGGGATCTCGGGGGACGAAGTCGGCAGTATCAGCCAGGAGATGCTCGAAAGCGGCGCCTGGAAGGGCAAGACCTTCCGGTCCTATAATGTACAGGTCCCCCCCACCCGGCTCATCCCGGGCCGGAGCAACCCCTACGCCAAGTTTCTCGAGGACGTCAAGGACGAGCTGGTCTCCCTGGGTTTTGAGGAATTCGACGGCCCCCTGGTAGAAACGGAGTTCTGGAATTCCGACGCCCTCTTTATGCCCCAGTTCCATGCGGCCCGGGACATCCACGATGTCTACCGGGTGTCAGATCCGACGGACCCCCAAGGCATAGGCCATGCCCGGGAGATCGAAGAGCCCTGGCTTTCCAATGTGGCGGCGGCCCACGAAAACGGGGGCAGCACCGGGAGCCGGGGCTGGAACTACAGCTTTGACCGAGAGTTCACCCGGAGGCTCATCCTTCGCAGCCAGGGGACGGTCCTTTCGGCCAAGACCCTGCCCAGGGCCAAGGTCCCGGGAAAGTACTTCGGCATAGTCCGCTGCTTCCGCTACGACCAGGTAGACGCCACCCACCTGCCGGACTTTTACCAGACAGAGGGGATAGTCCTGGGCGAAGACGTGAACCTAAAAACCCTTCTGGGGATGCTCGAAATGTTCGCCGTCGAAGTAGCGGGGGCCAAGGAAGTAAAATACGTCCCCGGTTACTTTCCCTTCACCGAACCATCCATCGAGGTCCATATCAAGCACCCCGAACTGGGCTGGTTCGAACTGGGGGGCTCAGGGATCTTTAGGCCCGAGGTCACCGCCAGCTTGGGGGTGGATGTCCCGGTGGCCGCCTGGGGCCTCGGCATAGACCGGATGGCCCTCATGGCCCTGGGGATCCGGGACATCAGGGATCTCTTTACCTATGATATAGAAAACGTGCGGCTCCGGAGGAAGAGGAATGCCTAAAATCGATGTAAACCAGGCTATCTTTTACGATCTTGTAAAATCCTCATGGAAGACCGGGGAGGAGTTCGAAGAGGCCCTCATCTGTGCCAAGGCCGAACTGGATTCAGATTTTAACGATGATTCCCTCCCCCTGCAGGAGCGGATCTTAAAAATCGAACTGAATGACACCAATAGGCCCGACCTCTGGAGCACCGCCGGCCTGGCCCGCCAGCTCAAGCACTACCACAGCGGCAAGGCCCCGGACTTTAAGGCCTACCCCTTCTTTTCCAGGCCAGGGGAGATGAAGAAAGCTTCCCGCCAGGTGATGGTGGAACCCTCGGTGGCCCCGGTGCGGCCCTACCTGGCGGGCTTTATAGCTTCCGGCAAGACCCTGGACGATCCCCTGCTACGGGACCTCATCCAGGCCCAGGACAAGCTGGCCTTTAACTTTGGCCGGCGCCGCCGCTCTGTGTCGGTGGGGATTTATCGGAACTCCTTAATCGAATGGCCCATCATTTACAAGGGGGCCGATCCAGACCAGGCCGCCTTCGTGCCCCTCCAGGGGGAAGAAAAACTCACCCTCAGAGAAATCCTTAAGCAGCACCCCAAGGGAAGGGAGTTCGCCTTTATCCAGGAACACGAAGCTATCCACCCCCTCCTGGTGGACTCGAAGGGGAAGATCCTCTCCTACCCCCCCATCATCAACTCCGCTGACCTGGGGGCTGTCCAGGTCGGGGACTCTTCCTTCTTCGTCGAACTGACCGGGACCGACCTTTATGCCCTTAACCTGGCGGCCTCCATCATAGCCTGCGACCTGGCAGACCTGGGCTTTGCCATAGAGCCCGTCGAGATTGTATACCAGAGTGAGACCCCCTTTGGTCTCTCCTATGTCTGCCCCTACTATTTTCAGGAACCGGTCTTCTGTTCCCTCGGGAGGATAGAAAAATTCCTGGGTGAAAAGCTCAGCCCCCAGGACTGCATGGCCGCTTTAAGCAAGATGGGGGTCTACTCCGAGGAAGCCGAGGATGCCGAAGGGGGCGAAAGCCAGAAGGGCCGGGGGGTCCGGGCCTGGCCGCCGGAGTACCGGAACGACTACCTCCACGCCGCCGATGTGGCCGAGGACATCATGATAGGCCGGGGGCTCTCTTCGTTTACCCCCCAAAGGCCCAGGGATTATACCCTGGGGCGCCTGAGCCCCCTGACCCTCTTAAGCCGGCAGCTAAAGGAAATCATGTACGGCCTGGGCTACCAGGAGATGATCTACAACTACCTGGGCTCCCGCCGGGACTTTGTCGAAAGACCCCAGCGCAGCGGCGAGGGGATCATCCGCATCTCCAACCCCATGACCGAAAGTTATGAATACCTTAGGGACGGAATCATCCCCTCCCTCTTGCTCAGCGAGTCAGTTTCGGGTCATTCGGTCTACCCCCACCGGATCTTCGAGATCGGCAAGGTGGCCTTCCTGGACAGGGAGGATAACTACGGCTCGGTGACTCGCCAGTTCCTGGGCTTCCTGGAGGCCCAGGGGGAGAGCAACTTTAACACCATGGCGGCCCAGATCCAAACCCTCTTTTATTACCTTTCCAAGGACTATAAGGTAGAAGAGGCTATTGAGGGTTCCTTTATCCCCGGCAGGGCTGCGGCGATTGTATATAATGGAAGAAAGATCGGTGTCTATGGGGAAATTCACCCCCAGGTGCTGGAAAATTACGGCATCACCATGCCCTGCACCGCCGCCGAACTGGACCTTGAGGCCCTGCTCTAGGAAAGAGAAAGAGCCCCTTCCAGGTCGCCGCTGCAGTCCACGGTCCCTATGTCGGGGGGAAAACAGAGGTAAAAGATATAGGCCCTCACAGGCTTGCCAAAGATATCCCCCGCCGCCTGGGCATAGATCCCAAGCTGGGCCAGATGCTCCTCCTTCTGGATCCGCCGGTCGGTCTTAAAATCTACCACCACTACGGCATCTTCCTCTTCAAAGAGGAGATCTATACGCCCCATGACCAGGGCCTTTCTGCCCTCCAGGGGGGTGCTGCTCATGATCCCAAACTCCAGCTCCCTATGGGGGGTGGCGGCGCAGCGCTTACCCAGGGGGGAAGACAGAAAGTTTTCAGCGCAGAGGGCGGCGGCTTTGAAAATTTCTTCCAGGTCTTTTGCTTCTATCTTATCCCTTTTTTTCCAGCTTCCCTGGCGCTCCGGGTCGATCTTTAAGCTCCCCGCCTCCAGGGAGTCCTCCAGAATCTCATGGACCAGGGTGCCAAACTCCCCGAAGAGATCGGCCTTTCTTAGGATCCCGTCTATCTTCTGGCCCTCGAACAGATAGCCCGGGCTAGGCGCATAGGGTGTATCCTTCGTAATGTCTTCTGCCCCGGGGGCCCTTAATCCGCTGGCGGCATAGTAGAGGGGCCAGGCCTTCCCGGGGGGAATGATCTGGGCCCCCTCGTAGGCTCTGGCAGCTTCCAGGGCCCTCTGAGGCTGACTCAAGCGGGAAGCCCTCTTGTCCTGGTCCTGACTCTTGCGGGCCAGATCCCGGACCTCGGCCCTGGTGAGGGGGGGGATCAGGGTGAAGCTGCAGAGACCGGGGGGGCACCCGATCATCCCCGGTAAGAGGAGGGTCAAAAAGGTCTGGCGCTCCACCTCCTTTTCGATAAGCTGCTCCAGCCGCAGGGCCAGGCTCTCTTCGGTAAAGGGCTGGGCCGAGGCATCCCAGGATTCTCTTTCTGCCTTGGTCTGGGCCGGGAGGGTAAAGCTAAGGTAGAGCCGTGACTCGGCCCGGGTCATGGCCACATAGAGGAGCCGCCTAAGCTCTGCTATGTCCTTGGCCTTCTCTTCCTCGTTGAAGAGCTTGCGGAGGTAGTTCCCCCCCAGGGGAAGATCCTCCCTCAGGGGGATCTTGAATACAAGGCCCCGCTGGGGGTCCAGTTCGAGGAGATCCGAAGAGGGGCGGCTGTTCCCTGCGGAGCTGCAGTTAAACAGAAAGACCACCGGAAACTCCAGGCCCTTGCTCTTATGGATGGACATGAAGCGGACCCCCGGCTTTCCCTGGGGGGGTATATCCCTGTCCTCGCTCTTCTCCTGGCGGTTCATGATATCGTCCAGGTAGCTGATAAACTCCGCCAGGCCCTGACCCCGCCGGTCTATCTCGTCGGCCAGGCTAAAGAAAAGGTCGAAGAGCCCTTCGTAGACCTGGGCCGCCTCGGACCAGAGGGTCTCCATTCTATAGGCCTCCCCGTACCAGAGGAGGGTGATAAGTTCGGTCACCGGAACCTGGCGGCTCAGGGAGCGGATGGCAGTAAAGCGCTCCCGGGCCCGGCGGTAGAGGGGCAGATCTTCAGCGGGGATGAGGGGATCATTCTCTATGGTGAAGGGTTCGGGGACCCTCCCTTCCCTCCGGGCCTGAAGGGCCCCCAAGAGGCAAACCGCCAGGGTCTGGTCTCCTAGCCGCATAAAGGGAGATCGTATAAGGGCCCCATAGGCCACCGTATCTTCGGGGTACTGGAGGAGCCTTAGGTAGGCCCGGAGATCCAGCACCGGAGCCTCGTTAAAAAGCCCCGCCGGCCGGTCTGCGCTGTAGGGGACCCCAAACTCCCTAAAGTGTTTCTCCAAAAGCCCCTGATGGGTATAGGATCTTTGGAGGACCACAAAGTCCCCGTAGGCATAGCTCCCCTTGTCCACCAGATCCCGGATAGTCCGGGCGATAAACACCGCCTCCAGGTCCTGGGAGCTTAAAAAGCCCGTATCATCCTCGGGGATGTCTTCGGGGTTAAGAAAGCAGAACTCCACCAGGGACCCTTCGCCGGCCCCGGTTGAGGGGGGGAGGATCCCCCGGTAGACCGCCTCGTAGCTGGGAAGATCCTCCGTTTGGGGGGGAAAGACCTTCTGAAAGAGATAATTAAAGGCTTCGATGAGGAGGGGCCGGGAGCGGTAGTTATAGGGCAGGTCCAAAGGCTCATGGGCAGCCAGACCATCCCCCAGGCTCCGGAAGACCGCCACGTCGGCTCCCCGAAAGCGGTAGATGGACTGCTTTTCGTCCCCCACAAAAAACATCCTATTGGACAGAAGGTCTTCCGGTGAAGGAATGCCCTTCTCCATCCGGGCGGAGTCTTCGGCCAAAAGATAGATCAGATCCCGCTGGAGAGAATTGTTGTCCTGGAACTCATCTATCATGATCATCTTTAAACTGTCCTTGTAGACCCGCCGTATATCAGGATGCTCGGAGAGGACATCCACCGCCAGATGGGCGATGTCGTTAAAACTCAAAAGCCCCGACTCCCTTTTCTGCCTGGCAAAATTTTCTTGAAACCTTTCGAGTAATGCAAAGAGCCCCCCGCAAAGGGGAAGGTAGAGTATATAGTTGGCAATGGACTGGATCTCCCGGAGGAGCCCCGTATCGCTGTCCCCCTTGATCTCCCTAAAGATCTCGATGAGGGGGCGGTAAGAGTCCCGGACGGTCCCGGCACTCCGCACCGCAATGACCCTCTGGTAGTACCCGGCATAATCCCCCAGGGCCCTGGAAAGATCTTCCGGTGGTTCCAGGCTGCCCTGGCTAAGGAAGAGGCCCAGATCCGGCACCGGGGGGGCCGCCTCCTGCATGATCTCATCCAGCTCCTGGGCCATCTTGATGGGCTTGGGCTCCCCCCTAAGGCTTACCAGGAGCCCCCTCATCTCATGGGTCAGATCTTCCAGACGGCGGGTCTTTTCGGTCCAGGCGGAACGGAGCAGCTCCTTTTGCCGGGAAAGGATCGCATCCAGATCCAGGGGTTTAGAGATGGGACTGTACTCAAGAACATAGAGGGCAAAGATATCCTCGGCGATGGTCCTAATCTTGTGATCCTCCAGGAGCCGGCCTATGACCGGATCCTGACGCTGATCCAGAACAAAGCGCAGGGCCGCCTCCTGGGCCGCATTTTTAAGGGCCCCGTCGTCGCTTTTAAAATCGGGGCTAATGCCATAGCGGGCGGCCCCGGTCCTGGCCACATGGGCCGAGAATGAATCGAGGGTGCTGATCCGGGCCTTGTGGAAATCCCCCAGAGCCGCCAGGGCCCGTTTGGCCCCGGGGCCCCCAGCCGAAGCCTCGTCCAGGAGATAGCGGTACATGCGGCTATACATTTCGCTCACCGCCTTATTGGTAAAGGTGAGGCTTAGGATCTCCTCGGGGCCCAGGTTCTTCTCGCAGATGAGATAGGCGTAGCGGCTCGCCAGGACCCGGGTCTTCCCCGACCCCGCCCCGGCGGTGACCACCGCATTGGCCTCGGTCCGGACGGCCTTCTTCTGCTGGGGGTCCAGACCCTCCAGGAGGGTCCCTTCATGTGTACTAGGAGAGGCCATGGGAACCCTCCTGGTTAAGGGAGTAGGTACTGCGGCAGATGGTCTTATACTCACAAGCCTGGCAGGTCTTAAAATCCATCACCGGGGGAGTAAAATCCAGGGCCCTTACCTTCTGGTCAAATTCTTCAATCTGCTCCTGGACCTTATCCAGGTAGACCCCATACTCCTCCCGGCTGGGGCCCTGGGCCCGGGAACCCAGATGGGATCCCAGGGCGGCCCTCATTTTATGTTCGGTGATGCTGGAAAAGTAGGCCCCCTCCAGGGCTTGGGCCTTCTTTTCTTCGTAGAGCTTTACATAGAGGGGCAGCTGGAACTCCCTCAGACGAGCCCCCTGGGGATCCTCTTCCAGCTCCTGGAGGCTCACTTGATCCGGGAGCCCCCGGGTCTTATAGTCGATGATGACCCCCTCCCCCTGGGGGGAATAGATGACCCGGTCTATGATCCCTTTAATATGGATATCCGCCACCCTATAGCTTAGGGGTACCTCTAGCTCCCTGGTCTCCCAGCCATCAAAGTACCGGGCCTCCACATCCAAAAGGCCCCTGATCTCCTGGGCCATGCCCCTGGCCTGGGGCAGCACAAGGGGAATGGCCAGGGGGCCTCGAAAGGCCGGATGCTCCTGGATGGCCGCCCGGGTAAGATCCAGGGTCCAGCTCTTGTAGACCTCCAGGCGGGCGGCCCGGAAGGGCCCATCCTCCTCCCTGATCTTCGTAAAGAGCTTCTCGAGGATCCTATGGTAGAGAATCCCTAAGGAGAGGTCATCCAATAGGGCAGCTTCCAGGGAATACTCCCGGACCCCCAGGATCCGCCTATAGAGCCACATGACCGGACACTGGTAAAACTCGACCAGGTCGTTGGTGGCGGTGACAGTCAGGAAACCCTCGTCCCCTAAAATGGCCCTGTGCAGAAGATCCCCCTGGGGGCCCCGGGGGATGGGTTCATTATAGAGGGAAAAGGATTGTTTACTTTCGGTCAGGGCCTCCTTCCAGACCTCGAAGGATTTTTTTTGGAGGGGGTAAAGCTTGAGGGCCCCGGAGGGGGGAGCCCCTTCCTGCCCCAGCCAGAAGCTCCGCTCTTCCTGGTAGGGATCCTCCAAAAGGCAGGGCTCCTGGATCTGGGGGGCCTGGGCAAAATAGCTATGGGGGACCGCCCAGCCCGAGTAGCTCTGGAGGGACACGCTGTAGCGGCCATGGCCCCCCTCCCCGGGATTGCAGAGGGCCAGGAAGGCCCCGGTGGCATCCTGGTCTTCCAACTGTAAAAGCCGCCGCTTGTCGATCCGCAGAAAGCCCAGGGTCTGGTACAACACCGTGGCGGCGCTCTGGGATGCGTTAAGCACAAAGTGGCAGGTAAAGGGAGAGGCCGAAGCCACCCGCCAGGGGAAGATGCTCACCCCTGGATTCTGGCCCGCCCGGACATACTCCTTGTCTTCCAGGCAGGAGACAAAGAAGGCCAGGGGTGAAGAGGGAACCAGATCGGGGGAGGACAGCTTTTCCTCCAGGTCTACCAGGCTGTTAAGCTCCTCTATACAACGGCTTAAGATATCGTTGTCCTCATCGCTCATTTCTTCTATATTAAGGACCCTGGCCCGGTATTCAAAGTAATGACGCCGGAGATCCCCAAAGGTCTTTGATCCCCCCAGGGCCTGGACCATCTGTTTGATCCCCCGGTAGTAGGATGAGAGATCCCCCCCCTCTCTGGTTCCCCGAAAGGCCTCCTCCCAGATGTCCACCTCCCGGGCCCCCTCGGTATAGCCGGACACGCAGTTATACCGGATGCCAAAACTCACCAGGGCCTGGTTGGAAGACCGGTCCTTCCAGGGGATATGGTCGTTGAGCACCAGGGCCTTGAGGCCCTCGAAGGAGTAGCGGGAGGAACCGCATTCCAGGACAAGCTGGAAAAAACGGCCCGCCCCAGTCTGGCCCAGCTTCTTCCCCGCCCGGCGGGTAAAGGGGATCTCCCTTAAGTAGAGTTCCTTGACGAGACTGCTTTCCATCTCCTCCAGCCCTGGGACGCTCAAGGCCATCTCCTCGTAGGGGATCCCCTCCTGGGTATGAAGCCTCTGGAGTTCCAGGGCGGTGCTGCGGATTTCTTCCCGGGCGGACTGGTAAAGATAAAGGACCCTCTCTGCTTCGGGGGCCCCTGTTCCATGGACCAGGGTAAAACGGGGGGGCAAGAGGAGGCCCTGGTATTCGGAAAAGTCTTCGATGAGTTGGGGGAAAAAAATGATGTAGCGGCTGGATAACTGATCCTCCCGGCGGATCTGGACCTCCTCCCAGGAGGGTTCAAAGAGGGAGTGGGCCTCCAGAAAGGCTCCGTACTCTCCCTTAAGGGTCAGGAAGTCCTGGTCTTCATCGTCCAGAGCCCCTTCAGCATGGCGGGCCTTGTGCAGCTTCTCCCAGTAGGCCAGGGAGGGGAGGAGCCGGGCCAGGGTGGAACGAAAGACCCCGCCCCCCTGGGCATGCTCCGGGGGGATCAGGGCCTTAAACATCTTCCCCCCCTCCTGGGCGTTCCGCCTGATCAGGGCCTCGGTAAAGAGCTTTCGCAGCAGGGCGGTGGCGGGGCTCTTCTGTCTTTCCCTCTCCTGGATGAGCTTCTCTTTAAACCGGTCCCAGGCCAGAAAGCGGTCCAGGGCCAGGGAGCGGACTATGCCCCTGGTGCAGAGGGCCCTGACCCAGGTGTCGGCAGAGGTCTGGGAGGGAAAGACAAAGCTGATCTCATGGTGGGGCAGATTATCTTTTAGGATCTCGAAGGCCCCGGAGCAGGAGTGGAGTTCCATCTTAACTCACCGGGCGGGAAAGAGGCCCCGGATAAGGGAGCTGTTCAGGTTCCGGTTACAGGTTTCCAGGTCAAAGTCTCCGTTTTCAAACTCGCTCCCCAGTTCCTGCCGGGCATTCTGCCGTTCTATCTCATTGCCGTTTTCCAGGGCGTAGAGGACCCGCTTAAACTTGAGGGGGCCCTCGATAAATTCCGGAGGCGCCATCCCGGAGCCCGCCACACAGCGGACCGGCTTGGAGCCCCCCCTTTCGTGGCCCGAAAAGATCATCACCCTGACGGTCCAGCTAGAGCCGTACTCATAGGCAAACTCAAGGATATCTTCTTCCACCAGATCGATGATCCGCTTTTCGCCATCCAAAGAACCGGCGGCCCTATAGGAATGGGCCTCCGTATTGCGCCAGCCAAAGGCGGCCTGAATGATCTGGTGGAGCCGGTGAAGGTTCGTCTCTTCGGGGAGGATGATCCGGCGCCAGATGTCTATGCCCCCTATGCTTAGCTGGATGAGCCGCTCGGCCGTAGATCCCCCCAGGCTCCCCGGCCGGACCAGGGCCAGCTTGTTCCGGCGGTAGGTGCCCTGGGCTTCCTCGATGAGTTCCTTTAGATCCTCGTAGGTCTCTATCATGCTGTCCAGAGAACCGTCCAGCACATCCAGCTCTACGGTGGCGGGGAAGTCATCGGCGTCCAGTTCCTCCATGACGCTGACCGTGTGGGTCTGGATTTGTGAGAGGATGATAAAGGTGTGCCGGGGCAGCCAGGAGGGATCCATCTCGCTCCTGGAGAGCTGGGCCGCCAGATCGATCACCGCCGTATGAAGCTCCCCGGCCCTATACCTAATGGGGCCCATGACCTTGTCCTTAAAGGGTGAATAGATAAGCTGGATCTCCTCAAAGATGTCCTGGACACAGTCGGTGAGGATCTTCAGCCCCCGGCCCTCGGCCTCTATGCCCGGGGGAACAAGCCGCTGGAGCAGCATGGATATTTCCAGTTCCCCCCGGTAGAGAGCATCCCGTACATAGGAATGGATCACATACTCGGTGATGGGGAGCTTTAGCTTCGAGAGGACCTCCTCTACCGGGGTCTTGTCGGGCCGGGTGTTTCCCATGTCCAGCCCCCGGCGATCGGGGATCTCCCGGCCGGCGTACCAGAACCGGGTCTCTATGCCATAGGGGACCGTTTCTATGCTGCTGGTTTCCTTATAAAAGAATTCTTCCAGGGACAGGGCGGGGAGTTCCCGCATCCGGGGGCTCCCATGCCAGTAGGCGTAGGTGATCTGCTCCTCGGTGCAGGAGGCGGGACCCAGGGCCGCAAAGGATTGCTCAAAGCCCTCCTGAGCCGCCTGGCACCACTGGGCCAGATCCTCCCTGGACCAGGTATCCTTGGCCAGCTTTTCCAACTCGAAGATCCCCTCCACCCAGCTAATGGTCCGGACGATGAAGGAATCCCCTGGCACGAAGGAACTTTCCCGGTAGATGCTCCGCATGTCCAGGGTGCTGATGGAGACCTCGGGGGGATCATCGAAGGGATCCTTACTGTAAGCCTCGTGGTTCCCCGCATTATCCCTGGCCAGGTACTGGGGGGCAAACTCCTCTCCAAAGATGCAGTAATAGGGATAGAATTCTTCCGGGGCCCCCTCGGTGGTTCCCCCGGGGATGATGGTCCCCTGCCAGAAGAAATGCAGTTCCTGGGGCAGGAGGGCCGTATTGGCAAAGGGGACACAGCGGTGCCCGGGAATAAGGATCCCATTAAGGAGTTCCAATCTGCTGGGACTAATGATAAAGGGGAGGGGCTCGAAAAAAGCCCGCCGGGACATCCAGTTGGTCCCCCCCAGGGGAAAGGCCAGGTTCCTAAAACTGATAAAGGATTCCAGCTCCCCCTTAAGGCGGTGCATCCTATGGGAATCGATGGGTATTATATAGGAGAGAACATCATCTATTTCGAAGGAGCCTCTGGAGCTGTCGAGGAAATCGTATAGGGCCTCTTCCTGCTGTGCCGTCATGGGTAGCCCCATTATGCCCCGCTTAAAGCGGTCTGGCAAGGTCCATGGATCATCCTGGGCCATTTTAACCCAGCTTTACCTCCAGCTTAGGTGAATGGGTCAAAATGACCCGCTTTTAGCTCGGTTCACTGGGCCTCTGCCCCCAAAGAACAGACTAAGCCCACGTTTTGGGCCTCCCAGGGGCCTGATTTAGTATTTTTAAGACCGGAGAAATTAAAAAAACCCCGGATTATTAAGATTTCACCCACATTTTTTTTAGTTGGCACGGTTTTTGCTAGTATAGGTATAGGTGCCATAGAGCCCCAAGGAAACCTGGTTTCCTCACCATACAAGACAAGCAGGAGTAAGACGATGAAAGCAATGACCTTATACCGGCCCCCGGTTCCCACCTTTTTAGGTGACACCCTCAGCGGCATAGACCGCTACCTGGAATCCTTCTTTGAGGACAGCTTCCTCAGCCTCCCCGGGCAGACCTCTGGCCGCATGCCCCGGGTGGATGTGCAAGAGACCGACAATGCCTATGTCATAGAGGCGGAGCTGCCGGGCTACGATGAAAAGGCCCTGGAGATCCGGCTCGACGGCAGCCACCTTACCATCGAGTCCAAGAAGGAAGAAGAGAAGACTGAGGAGAAGAGCCCCACCTATCTTATCAGGGAGCGCCGTTCCTCTGCCTTTAGCAGAAGTTTTAAGCTCCCCGAAAACGCCGACACCGAAGATATTAAGGCAGTATTTGCCAAGGGGGTCCTTAACCTTCGGATTCCCAAAAGGGCAGAGGCCCAAAGAAAGACCATAGCCATAAATAGTGCCTAATCGGAGCATAGCTCCGTACCATTCTAACGCAAACCAGCAAAGCCTCCGTCCATGCTGGTTTGTGTTTTTTTTTCTCCTTGTCACTTACCCTAAGGCATGGTATCGTTAGGGCACATCAAGCCTTTAGCCGGCGTGGCGGAATGGCAGACGCGATAGACTCAAAATCTATTATGGGCAACTATGTGTGAGTTCAAGTCTCACCGCCGGCAAATTAAAAACATGAAAAAAGAGGTGCATCATGAAAATCAGAACGAAGCTAATTGGCGGTTTCTCCGTTGTAGTGGTAATCGGCATCTTCCTTGGTATCATGGGGTATTACAGTAATCTGCGGCTGGCCTCCATGTCGGTAGAAATTTTAGACATCGCCGGCACCAGAACCGAAGTATCTTCCATCCTCAATTCCCATTATATCTGGAGGCATGGCCTCTCCGAAACCGTCTACACCGGCTCGGCCTTTACGGGCTCCCTCAATGCCGAGGCCTGCTCCCTGGGCTTATGGCTGCAGAGCGATACCGTACGAAACCTGGAGGACCCGGAGCTGCTGGCGGAGCTCCAGCAGATCGTCGATCCCCATAGATTGATCCATTCCCGGGCGGGGGAGATCGTAGACTACCTGGCCAGGGGGGATGAAGAAACGGCGATCCGGATCTTTAGGGATCAGGTCCTCCCCAACACCCAAACGGTGATCACGGGCCTTACGGCCATGCAGGATACCTATGGGAACATCCTAGAGGACGTCATAAATGAGGTCCACGAAACAAGCATGGTCTTTGAACGGTTCATCCTCCTGGCCACCGTTTCGGCCATCGCCGCAGGGATCCTTTTGGCCCTGATTATCACCGCCAGCATCATTAAACCCATCACCAAGGCGGGGGAAATTATCAAAATCGTGGCCGAGGGGGATCTCACCAGGAGTATCAGCATCACCAACCGGGATGAGGTGGGGGACCTGGCCCGGGACTTCGATTTCTCCATAGGAAAGATCAAGGAGCTAACCCTGGGGATCAAAAAAGAGACCGAAACCCTCTCCAATATAGGCACGGGACTCTCCAACGATATGACCCAGACCGCCGCATCGATGAACCAGATCACCTCCAATATACAGAGCATCAAGAGCCAGATGATCAACCAAAGTGCCAGCGTCACCCAGACCAATGCCACCATGGAACAGATCACCGCCCACATCAATAAGTTAAACGGTCAGGTGGAGGTCCAGACCTCCAACGTAGCCCAGTCCTCTTCGGCGGTGGAAGAGATGCTCGCCAATGTCCAGTCCGTCACCCAGACCCTGGTAAAGAACGCCGAAAATGTGGAGAAACTTACCGAGGCCTCGGAGGTGGGCCGGGCGGGCCTGCAGGAGGTGTCCCAGGACATACAGGAGATCTCCCGGGAGTCCGAGGGCCTTCTGGAGATCAACTCGGTGATGCAAAACATCGCCAGCCAGACCAACCTTCTTTCAATGAATGCAGCCATCGAGGCGGCCCATGCGGGAGACGCAGGCCGGGGCTTTGCGGTGGTGGCTGACGAGATACGAAAGCTGGCAGAAAATTCCAGCAGCCAGTCCAAGACCATCAGTGCGGTCCTCAAAACAATCAAGACCTCCATCGATAAAATATCCCAGTCCACCGACAATGTGCTCCGAAGGTTTGAGGCCATCGATGCCAGTATACGAACCGTGGCGGAACAGGAAGAAAATATCCGCAACGCCATGGAAGAGCAGGGCCAGGGGTCCAAGCAGATCCTCGAGGCCATCAGCACCTTGCATGATTCTACCCAACAGGTGAAGAACGGCACCATGGAGATGCTCGAGGGGGCCAACGAGGTGATGAAGGAAACCGAAAACCTCGAGAAGGTGACCCAGGAAATAACCGGGGGCATGAACGAGATGGCCAACGGGGCCGATGAGATCAACAAGGCGGTAAACCATGTAAATGAGCTTACCGATCAGAACCAGAGCTCCATAGGAACCCTCTCCCAGGAAGTTCAAAAGTTTAAGGTGGTCTAAGATGAAGATCCAATTTCAACATACCCTGGACAAGCCAGTGGTACAAACCAAGGCAGGAAAGATCCGGGGTTTCCAGATGGACGGGGTCTATACCTTCTACGGCATCAAGTATGCCCAGGCGAATCGCTTCCAGGCCCCCAGGCCCGTGGAACCCTGGGAGGGCATAAAAAACGCCACCAGCTTTGGCTACATCTGCCCGGTCATACAGAACTCCCTCCCCAACGACGAGATCCTCATCGCCCACAGGTTCTGGCCCGAAAACGAAGACTGCCAAAACCTGAACATCTGGACCAAGAGCCTGGATGGGGCCGACAAGAGGCCCGTCATGGTCTGGATCCACGGGGGCACCTTTAGCGCCGGATCTTCCATAGAAATGCCCGCCTACGACGGGGACCAGATGGCCCTGCACGAGGATGTGGTATGGATCACCCTAAACCACCGGCTCAACATCCTGGGCTACCTGGACATGTCTTCCTTCGATAAAAAATACGAGAACTCGGTGAATGCGGGAATCGCCGACCTGGTCCAGGCCCTCATCTGGATCCGGGAAAACATTGCCGCCTTTGGAGGGGACCCCCAGAACGTGACCATCATGGGTCAGTCCGGCGGGGGCCGCAAGGTCACCACCCTCCTTCAGAGCCCCGCAGCCGCCGGGCTCTTCCACAAGGCCATACTCCAGAGCGGCACCTCCGAGTGGAACCCCGTCTCTTCGGAACACCACCGGAAGCTCATCATTACCATCCTGGGGGAACTGAGCCTAAAGGAAGGGGATTACGAAAAGCTCGAAAGGGTCCCCTACCCCGCCCTGGCCAGGGCCTACAGACGGGCCCGGCAGACCCTGAACGATCAGGATGGCACCCGCCTGAGCGCCCCCGGGGAGTTCACCCCCACCAAGAACGGCTGGTTCCTGGGGGCCCCGCCCTTCCATGGTTTTTCCGACTACGCCAAAACGGTCCCCATCCTCATGGGCTCGGTCCTCTGCGAAGTGGGCTCTTCGCCAGCTATCCCTGACAGGGACAGCCTGGGGGCCCCGCAGAAGAAGGCCCTCTTGCAGGAGATCTACGGAGAGAACACCGACAGGCTCATAGAGCTTTTCACCCGGGCCTACCCGGAAAAAAATGAGCTCCTCCTCCTGGATTTTGATACCACCTATAGGTTTAACCTTCTTAACTATGTGGAACGGAAGGTCAGCGAATCGACGGCCCCCCTCTTCCTCTACCTCTTGGGCCTGGAGTTCGATTACCTGGGAGGCAAGGGAGCCTGGCACTGTTCAGAAATTCCCTTCGCCTTCCGCCAGGCCGCCACGGTGCCGGTCTACCACATGGAGGGGGTCATGGAAAAACTCCAGGGCGAGATGAGCGGCGCCTGGGCCAGCTTTGCTCGAACCGGAGACCCCAGCCACAAGGGACTGGCCGAACCCTGGCCGGCCTATAATCTGGAAGAACGGCCCGTGATGGTCTTCGATAAAACCAGCGGAGTAAAAAGAAACCACGAAAAAGAACTGGTGGAACTTCACAAGGCCAGTTCGGGCCAGCAGCGGACCTCCCGCAGCTCCCGGCCCATCCCCCGGTTCGACGAAGAGAAGTGGGTCTATTAGGAGTAAACAATAAAAAAAATAGCCGCTCCCGCTTGTATCACCCTGGCTGTCTTGGCCCTCCTTGGCGGCGGCTATATCTACCTTAATTCCCGCTTAACCGGAGACTCGGTCCACATCGTAGAAGCTCCCCATGAAGATCCTCCGGCCCTCCTGGCCCCCCTGCCCGAAGAGATCCTCATTCTTACCGAAGAAGAATTCATGGCCCTCATGGAAGAGGAATGGGAAGAATTTGATCCCGAAGAAATGAGAGAAGAAATCGAGAGGGCCTTTGAGCCAGAGTTTGTGGAAGAGGGCTTTATCAGCGGCAGTATCCTGGATGAGATCGCCGCCCTCATGTATAGGGACCCCATCTTTGAGCGGGAAGAAATATCGGACCGGATCATCAATGTCCTCTTTCTGGGGGACGATGCCCGGATCCACCAAAGCCGGGGCCGCTCGGACACCATCATCCTGATCTCCTTTAACCGGGACACCCGGGTCATCCAGCTTAGTTCCTTTTTACGGGACACCCTCATCCCCATAGGCCTTCATAGTTCCTATTGGAACCGGATCAACTCCATGCACGCCATAGGGGGCCCCGGGCGGCTTATAAATTTGATGAACTCCCTCTTTTCTTTGGACATACAAAGGTATGGGGTGGTCCGGTTTAACGGGGTCTTTATGCTGGTCGATGCCCTGGGGGGCCTGGAGCTTAACCTGACTTCCCAAGAGGCGGACATGATCAACCGGATCTTTTTTGATTACGAGCCCCTGGAGGAGGGCCTAAACCTGATGGACGGCCGCCAGGTCCTGGCCTTCTCCCGCCTGCGGGCCATCGACAATGATCGCATCCGCTCCCAAAGACAGCGGCAGGTCCTGACCAGCGTCCTTAACCGGCTCCTGGACCTGGCCGCCCCAGGGGATATTTTTTCTGTCATCGCCTTCGCCCTGGAACATGTGGAAACCAATATCCCCCTGGAGGAACTCATCCGCCTGGGGCTTGATCTCTTTTCTGGCCCCAGGCCGGTGGTCCAGGAACTGAGGATCCCCATAGACGGGAGCTTTAGTCATGGCCAGTACAACGGGGCCAACATCCTAACCATGAACTTCGAGCAAAACATCCGGGCCCTCCACGAAACCATCTACGGCTGTTCCGAAGAAGTATGGATCCCCCAGTTTGCCTCCCCCCGTCTGGACGGAACTCCCATTGAGCCCCCTCCCCCGCCCCTGGCAGCCCACCAGGAAGGAGCCATCCAGGCAGCTCAGTAGGGTGGAAAAATTTGACATGGTGACTGGTAGTATGTTATAAATGGTCTGCCATGAAAATTGAGCTTGAGAAGATAAAATACCTCATTTATGAAATCCGAGGGCGTCAGGTCATGCTGGACAGCGATCTGGCGGCATTGTATCAAGTTGAAACCAAAAACCTCAATAGAACAGTCAAAAGAAACCTAAAACGATTTCCGGATGATTTTATGTTTCAACTATCGAAAAAGGAATGGGAAGACTTGAGGTACCAATTTGGCACCTCAAGTTGGGGTGGCTCCAGATATAGCCCTTATGTATTTACAGAACAAGGAATAGCAATGCTATCAGGGCTTTTGAATAGTGATATAGCCATTAACGTTAATATTCAGATAATGCGTGCTTTTATCAAACTTAGGCATTATTCTCTTTCACAACCAGACACCAACTCCCAAATCGCAGAACTCCGAAAACTACTCATGCTGCATATAGAAAGCAACGATAAAAAACTTACAGAACATGACGAAGCAATTAATCAAATAATAAATGCTCTTAACAATCTAATTGAACAGCCCCCAGAAACAAAAAAGATTGGCTTTGGCGTGAACGAAAAAAGCCCAAAGTATTCCACTCTTAACACCAAGCAGTAAGATATTGTCCCCTCACTCCCAGGCGCCGAGATCATGCAGGGTCTTGGTCACCTCCTGGGCCCAGCCTGCATTGGCCCTGGGGCTGGCGGGGCTGGGGTGGAGGATCTGGGCGGCCCTAAAACTACCTTCACCGCCAAAGTGCTCTTTTGTTAGGTGCAAGATTTTCTTGTATGCAAACCCACCCACTCCTATGAGCCACTGGGGCTTTAAAAGCTTTATGGTCTGGGCCAGGGCCTGGTCGCAGAGTTCAAAGAGAGGGGCCCCTTCTTCCTTTTTAAGTTTATCGGGGGTAAGGTTTGCTCCCCCGGCATCCATAAAAACCAAGGGGCAGTAATTGGCCACATAGTGGTCACGGAAAAAAACCTGGGGGCTGCCAAAGGTCTCCCGAAAGAGGGCCCAGAGGCGGCGGCCCGAAACCTCGCTGCGGGGGCAGGCAAAACCCTGGATAGGCCTTTTCGGATGTTCCTTCTGGGGCCGCTCCACCTTCCCTTCTATACCCAGCCAATCCCTCACCGCCGCCACTTCCCCAAAGGGCACCCCGGTCTGAGCCATTCCCCAGGGCCCGGGGTTCATTCCCAAAAACATTATTTTTTTTGGGGCCCCGCCGCATAATTTTAGATAGGCCTCATGGGGGGCCGCCGCATAGTCCAGGGGATTATACACCGCCGCGGCGCTACCCTTCCCGGCGGAGCTAAACCTAAGGGCCCCGCAGCCCGCCGACAGGGTGCCGCTTATCCGTTTAAGTTCTTGAAAGGTCTTGGATGAACTCATGGGATAGGTCACCGGCTCCTAGGATTCAAAGTTCCTCGGTTTGCAGAGGATCTCGCAGATCCTCGTGTCCAGGATGGCATGGGTATAATTGGGGCGAAGGATGATCGCCGTGTCGGCTCCCCGGCCCGTGCCCCCTACGCCGATGATCTCCTCCCCATAAGGAATGAGCCCCGCATCAAGGGCCATGGCAGCGATCTCTACCGCCACCTTGGTGCCGGCTCCAAACATCCGCAGGCTGTGGGCGATGAGCTCCGTAGGATAGGTCCCCTGGAACTTCCGGCTCATGGAACGTTCAGCTCCACTTAGGACATGGGCGGCAATGCAGACGAGGACCCCCTGCTTCTCCAGTTCGGCCCGGGTTTCGTCGGCCATCTCGTTTTTTCCAGGCTCCCGGAACCCATAAACATGGGGGACACAGATAATCTTTCCCCCGTAAGCCTGGGCCGTCTTCTCCGTCAAGAGGGCCTTTATGGTGTCCCCTGTGTTTGATGCCGCCACTATGCAGGAAATACCCCGCCCCTTGGCTTCGGTGATGGCGATCTTCGCCGTTTCGGCGGTGTTTACTGCTCCGGTTTTGCTAAAGTACATGAGGCCTCCTTACCCAGGGGAAAAGCTCAATTTGACAAGATCCCCTTTCCATGGGATACTCTACAAAATATCTTTAAGAGAGGTAAGTATGCCCTATATCGCAATCACCACATCGGTAGATCTCAATGAAGCCAAGATGGAAACCCTCAAAACCGAACTGGGCCGTCTCATCAGCATCATCCCCACCAAGACCGAAGAACACACCATGGTCGACTTTTCCGGTTCCCGCACCTTTTACAAGGCCGGTAAGAAGGTCAAAGGAGCTTTCATCGAAGTGCGGCTCTTTAAGAAAGCCGAGTTTGAACCCAAAAAGAAATTCACCGAAGAGGTCCTGGCCATGGTCTCCAAAGAGCTAGACATAGCCGAGGAGAATTTCAACATGAACATCCTCGAGTTCGAAAACTGGGGCTCCGGGGGTACGTTCCGGTAGAATAATGCATCTAATCCTAAACATCAGTTTCTTGTGTTTTAATTCACACTTTTAAAAGGAGACTATTATGGAATCAAAATTTTCTGGGGGTGTATTACCCATTTTCCTCTTCTGCCTTTGGGCTCCCTTGCTTTGTGTCGTAACCATTGGGCTTGCAACCCCTTTTATCGTATGCACCGTCATTCGGTGGGTATGTGAAAACACCACCATTGGGGGAAAAACCTTTAACTTTAAAGGAACCGCCATGGGTTTATTCGGCCGCTGGATTATCTGGTACCTCTTAACTTTAATAACCTTTGGTATTTACGGTTTTTGGTATATCAGGAACCAGATCAGGTGGGTTGTTGAAAACGTAGAAGCAATTGGTTAATTAATAGAAAGACATTTACCTTAATTGATGTTTAGGATTGTTTTTTTTGAAGTGAAAATTATTTTTCATACCACCCGATAGGAATATGCATGGCTCTTAACATTGAAGCAGTAAATGACATAGTTTTACAGTATATTTCCACAGTAAAAAATGCTATGCCCATTGATAAAGTTTACCTTTACGGTTCATATGCCAAGGGAACTCAAAAAGAAGAAAGCGATGTAGATCTTTGCTTTTTTTCACATGCCTTCGAGGAACGGCGTAGCTTTGATGTCTTAACCGATCTTTTCTATTTAACGACAAAATATGATAACCTCGTACTTA
>Ga0099364_10000222_pt1 | contig 94091 bp, 95 predicted proteins | sample TergutTh196P3_FD_73070 | JGI IMG/M metagenome (GOLD analysis project Ga0099364, IMG submission 73070) | Microcerotermes parvus P3 segment gut microbial communities from Pointe-Noire, Republic of the Congo - Th196 P3 | ecosystem: Host-associated > Arthropoda: Insects > Digestive system > Gut ...
TCTTCACCGTATTTTTCTTTGTATAATCGATATGTCGAATACACTGTAAGGCCTTCCGATGTCCAAGCCGGGAAATCATCATAATGATCCCATATCACTCTATTCAGCCCCCACCACTGGTGTATTATTTCATGCGCAAGGATCTCCATGCCTGTCGCGCCTTTCCAAGGGTCGGTAAGAGAATATATGGAAAAGGTTGTTTCACTCATGTCACTAATGCCGGGTACAGCTCCCCCGCCAAAGTTGTATGCCGATGTCATAATAAGCCTAAGATAATTATCATTTAGAAAATGCAATGGCCCAAAGCGTTCGATGCAGAAAGTAAAAACATCACTCAAAACCTCATCTATCCCATGCTCTTCCAAAAGGCTGTGGAAGTTTCTGTGATAAAAAAACTCAACGTTAATCCCGCCTGTTCTGATCGATCTGCTTAAATAGTCCGCTGCGAAAATTTCAATATAGTCAACCGACGGGTGTATGATAGCCCATGTTTTTGTACCGTCTCCATTATCAATGTTATTACCTACCAAAACATTCAGGCTTGAAGGTAAGGGAATAAAATTATCCGGCAAGACAATGTTAACACTTACACGGGTATTATTTAGACGCAGATCGGGGATAAGAGAACTGACACGGAGCTCCACATTGTTGCGGCTTATTTCTACACCTAAAAATCCTAATTTTGAGGCTCCCCAGAGCATGGGATAACCGCCATATTCCACCACAAGTTCCTTTGTTCCTTCGGGGATATCAAACTCAATGTTTTTCGTTAAAAATTGATCGTTATTTAAATCGGTGAAAGCAATAGGATTAGCATCCGCGGTCATACTATAAACAGATAGGCCTGAATTAATATTCATTCTTTTTATACCACCGGCACTACTATCATCAATTGTATATTTAATTTCACCAAACAACGTTCCCCTGTTAAAATCCGGCCTTATATGAGCAGTTGCTGATAAAATGCTCAATTCTTCGTTATATTCATGAACAGAGAAAATAGAGCTCCAGTCTGTTTCAAGGGGAGCATCATTAAAAAAAGGTTGATTACGATAAAGACTTAAACTTAATACAAGCAAAAGCGTTCCTAAAACAGGCAGATACCGTTTTCTGCAATTGAAAATTATAGAAGCAAAAATACCTTTTTCATACCTTCTTGTGCATAGTAAGGATATGATCCATGCCCCTGTCAGAAACATAAACCAGAAAAGGCGGTTATACAGCCCCATTCTCAAAGGCCTTGAATTACCAAAGCCGTCAGAAAATACAGGGATATTGGTAATTATCCAAGTTAATAAAATATCCCCTGAAGAAAAGAAATAAAAACTCAAGAACATGCAAGCTAAACACAAGCATAAGGAAATATCTGCTCTTCGGAACACTTGATGAAAAATCACTGCAAAAAGGCAGGTAAATAACCCGGCAGGTATAATAAAAAGTGCATACGATGATACATATAATATCGGATCAGCGAAGGATGCCATCTGTATCATCGTATAAGGAAAATAGGCAATAATAGTAATAAGCCCCGAGAAAAGTACAATAAAAAGAACCGCTGTCATTTTTGCAATATGAAGTGTAACAGGCGATACTATTGTATCAGTCAAAACGGAAACTCTATACTTATTTACCCTGTCCAGTTCCAATAGCGTGAATAATGCAAACAGGATCGCAGAGCCGATTGCTCCTGTTAAGAGCGGATTGATAATTAATTGAGTTCCTGCCGTTTCTACTTCGTTCATTTTAAAAAAGGTAAGACCGAGCACGGGAGAAATAGCTGAAAGAACCACAAAGAGCCATGTTAACCTTGCTCTGAAGATCCTCGAAATTTCCACACGAAGTAACTGAAAGAAGCCCATCACAAAGAACTCTTCTCAATTAGATACATATAACCATCTTCAAGAGATGGTTCAAGAATACCTTTATACCCTTGAGCCGCCTGCATAAGCTTTTCAGGTCTGCCGTCGAACAGTATTTTGCCCCGGTTTATTACGATAATACGGCCGCATATACAATAAACATCTTCGATAATATGCGTAGAAAGTATTACAATTTTATCTTGAGCACTTTGAGAAAATAAATTACGAAATTTTCTTCGCTCCTCCGGGTCAAGCCCGACCGTAGGCTCATCGAGAATAAGAAGCTCGGGATCGCCCAGCAAGGCTTGTGCAATGCCAACTCGCTGTCTCTGCCCTCCGGATAAGGTCTTGATTCTCGTTTTCTGAATTTCGTCAAGGTTTGTTTTTTGAACTACCTTCTCTATCTGTTTCTTACTATCTTTTATCTGTTTCAAAGCCGCAATATAATCCAGAAATTGCCAAACAGTCAGCTCATCATATAGGCCGAAGTCTTGAGGCAGATAACCCAAGACACTTTTAAGATAATATTCCTTCGATTGCAGCGGCTCATTGTTCAGCAATATAGTGCCTGAACTCGGCAAAAGTGCTGCCACAAGAAGCTTCATTAAACTAGTTTTCCCGGCTCCATTCGGACCAACCAGTCCAATCAGAGCCGGGCCGGAAATTTCAACGGATACATCATCCAGTGCTTTCTTGCCTGTTTTATACTCTTTTGAAATATGCTGCACAGAAATATTCATGAAAAGCCCTCATTAAATACATTATAAACAATACTTCCAAATTTAGCTATTCCCGGATTGCCATTTACTATTGAAGTTTTTCTCCAATAACTCTATAATAAGGAAAGATTGTAGATTAAAAGGATTATATAATGGCAAAAAACCTATTTAAATCCGCGGGCGGAAACAAATCCATATTGGCAAGGCGGATAGTTATTTTATGCCTTTCTTTGGTAATTTCCGTTTCCATTATATTATCCTGGATATTTCTATCTAATCTCACGAATGTCAATAATAGAAGCCTTCATTCTACGGCAGCCATCAATATGCGCTACCTGAATTTAGACATACTTCATGCACTTGAGCCTTCACTTAATTTAGCAAGCAGCGTGGCGGCAATAATTCCGGATATAGCTACCCCTGCCCAAATGGAGCAGATTTTATCCTCAATGTTGTCTACAGTTTCGGCAGCAGGGGAGCTGTTCTACGGCACAACAGTATCTCGCTTCGATGGGGGATACTTTGTAACAGCAACCGACTGGGATCCTTATGGAGACAACCTTGCCTGGGACCAGATTCTCCGACCCTGGTTTAGCTTCGGGCTGGGAAACCCGGGAAGGACGATGATCACCGAACCTTATGTCGACTCAAATACAGGCCTGCTCTGTGTAAGCGTGGTTAGAACAGTGGATGTAGAGCGTAGAATTGTCGGCGTTGTCGGGGTCGATGTATTCCTTGACGTACTAACCGAGATTGTTATAAGTCGTACAATAACCGAAGACGGAAATACCTTTATCATAAGCAGTGACGGCACATACCTTGTACATAACAACGGCGCTTATATAATGGAACGCAACTTTTTTGAAACAGAAGGAAGAGACATTCAAATCTCTGCTTCCGATGTAGATATTCAAATAATCGGAAATACATATTGGGCATCAATGCCTATCTCGGGCATGGACTGGATCATGATAACAACCGGCTCTACAGATGAGTTTACAAGAGATTTCAGGCAGATTTTAACCACCACAATTATCATTAGCTTAGTTATAATACTTGCAGTAATCATAATATCTCTGCGATTTAGTATGATACTTACAAAAGCTATAGTCGGGCTTTTTGGCACATTAAAGAAAATTGCAGCAGGAGACTTTACCCAAACAATTGCAGTAAAGGGAAATGATGAAATATCCCAAATGGCAAAATTACTTGGAGAAACACAGGAGAGCATCAAAAACCTTATCTCGAATATAAAGAACGAAGCAACAGCTTTATCTGAAATAGGCAACGACCTTGCCAGCGATATGCAGGGCACTGCATCTTCAATGAAAGAAATAACAGACGCAGTGCAAAACATAAAGGGCCGCATAATAAATCAATCCGCAAGTGTAAGCGAAACCCACGCCACAATGGAACAACTTGTGTCGAACATAAATAAACTCAATAGCCACGTCGGGAGACAGAGTTCTAATGTATCCCAGGCATCATCTGCAATAGAAGAAATGGTAGCTAATACCCGCTCGGTTACCGACACACTTATTAGAAACGAAGAAAACGTAAGAACACTGACAGAAGCATCGGAAGTCGGTAAAACCGGCCTATCGGAAGTCGCCCATGATATCCGCGAAATTGCCCGAGAATCCGAAGGCCTTCTCGAAATCAACGCAGTAATGAAAAACATTTCCAGCCAAACAAACTTGCTATCCATGAACGCAGCAATTGAAGCAGCACATGCAGGAGATTCAGGCAAGGGATTTGCCGTTGTCGCCGATGAAATCCGCAAGCTTGCAATTAACTCCAGTGAGCAGTCCAAAACCATTGGGACTGTTTTAAAGAGAATAAAAGAATCCATAGACAAAATAACCCGCTCCACCGAGAATGTGCTTAATAAGTTCGAAGCAATAAATAATAATATAAAAACCGTAGCAGATCAGGAAGAAATCATCCGTAATGCGATGGAAGAACAGGGAGTGGGAAGCAAGCAAATCCTTGAAGGCGTTAGCAATGTCAATGAGATTACCCGTCAAGTAGAAACCGGCTCCCACGAAATGCTCGAAGGAGCAAAAGAAGTAATTTCCGAAAGTGACAATCTTGAAAAAGCAACACAGGAAATAACTACAGGGATAAACGAGATTGCAACAGGCGCAGATCATATGAACAATGCGATTAATCATGTTAATACGATAAGTGATAAAAACCGCATGGCCATAGACACCCTGATTAAAGAAGTATCAAGGTTCAAGGTGGAGTAGGGAAAATTTTAGTTGCATTTCCACCTTACATGCAATAAAATTGATGAGCTATGAGAAAAATACTTGTTGCATTGCTGACTATTCTATTTTCAATGACCATCATGTTTATAGTCATTCAAAGCATGCCCGGAAATCCGGTGGAAACCCTTGCCCATGAAATGTCCAGAAACGAGAACCTTTCCTTTGAAATCGCCTATGAGCGAGCAAAGGCGACACTGAACTACGATCCGGACATTCCTGTTCTAAGACGCTATCTGGAATTCATTATGAACCTTTCCCGAGGCAGCCTCGGCAGCTCCCTTGTTTACAGGCAGCAGGTCTCTCAGGTGGTTCTTGGGGCCCTTCCCTGGACCCTGCTTGTGCTCATTCTCGCGATAACTTTGAGCTTTACTATCGGTATACTTCTCGGTATATACATTGCCTGGCGGCAGAAGAAGTGGATGAACACGACCTTAACTGCATATCAATCCCTTTTCGGCTCAATCCCCGATTATATTGTCGCCTACCTGCTTGTCCTGATATTTGCAATTAACTTAGGATGGCTTCCATCCAGGGGGCCCTATAGTGCTTCAATTATGCCCGGTTTCACACTTGCCTTTATTAGGGATGTTATCCGCCATGCCCTGCTGCCTGTATTGAGCTTTTTCATAACGACAGTTGCCTCCTGGACCATCGCAATGAAGACGAACTCCCTCGGCGTACTCGGCGAGGACTATGTCACCTATGCGACTGCCCGCGGGTTATCAAAGGGAAGAATACTGACCAGCTATCTTGCAAGAAACGCAATGCTTCCCCTTGTAACAGCCGTTGGCATTACCTTCAGCTTTATGTTCGGAGGCTCTCCACTTATTGAAAACCTCTTTGTTTATCCCGGGGTGGGTTATTATCTTAACATAGGAATTGCACGAAGGGATTTCCCCCTTATGCAGGGGATGTATTTAATTATGATTGTGATGGTAGTTGCAATGAGCCTCCTTACAGAATTTATTTACAGAATCTTGAATCCAAGGCTAAGGGGGAATTAGTATGGAAAGCGAAATTAAAACAAGACTAAAAGCCGTTTCCCCAATGCCATTGATAAGCTTCTTTAGGGTCATTACGAAAAATAAAACTTCCCTTGTCGGGCTGATTATTCTTATCGTTTTTCTTGCGATGGCAATTTTCTCTCCAATTTTCATTGAGCCTCCAAGGTCAAACTATGCAAATCGTTTCGCCCCGCCCTCCCGCCAGCATATACTCGGAACCGATATGGCAGGAATGGATGTCCTTGTCCAGTTGATGCTCGGTTCGCGAAATGTGCTTTTAATCGCATTCTGGGCAGGAATCTTTGCAGTATTCATCGGATCAATAATAGGCATCCTTGCAGGACTTTCGGGGGGCAAGATCGACGCAATACTTACAATGCTTACAAACATAGTTCTGACAATACCGAGCTTCCCGATTATGATGATACTTTCCATAGTTGTGCGCATCAACAATTCTCTTTTATTTGGACTTATGCTCGGTGTCTGGTCATGGGCAGGCCTTGCAAAAGCAGTAAGATCGCAGGTGCTTATTATCAAGAACCGTGAGTTTATCGAGGCAAGCAGGGTTATCGGCCTTCGCCTTCCAAGTATCATTATTTATGACGTATTTCCAAATGTCCTTTCATATATCTTTATCAGTTTTATTACGATAATGCGGGGTGCAATCATGGCAAGCGTAGGCCTTATGGTTCTGGGCCTTGTACCTTTTGCAGGGAATCATTGGGGCATAATGATAAACACAGCGATTTCCCAGAGCGGTGCACTATTCGGAGGTGCTGCCCTTATGTACTTTATATCACCTGTAACCTTTATAGTAGTTTTCCAGATGGGCTGCTACTTATTCGCTTCCGGCCTTGATCTTGCAATGAATCCGAGACTCAGGGCCTAAGGAGTAATACTTGGAAAACAAAACACCAATCCTACAAGTGAAAGACCTTACAGTAGATTATATGCTTGACGAAAAGCGGCTTCGTGCCTGTGACAATGCATCAATTGATATATACCGAGGTGAAATACTGGGAATAATCGGTGAAAGCGGAAGCGGGAAAACCACGTTTTCATCGGGGCTGTTAAGACTTATACGACCCCCCGGAAAAATTTCATCAGGAACGGCAATATATCACAGGAAAGACGGAAGAACTATGGATCTATTCTCTCTTTCAGACAGGGAGTTTAATACAATACGCTGGGCAAGCATTTCAAGTGTATTCCAGGCAGCCCAAAATGTCCTTAACCCCTCTCTAAAGGTATTCGAACATTTTATGGAGACATCAGATGCCCACGGAGAAAAGCTAAGCAAGGCCCAAATGATTGAAAAGGCAAGCGGGATTCTTTCCCTTGTCCGCCTTGAACCGAGGGTGCTCGAGAGCTATCCGCACCAGCTCTCAGGAGGAATGAAGCAGAGGGTGATCATTGCAATGAGCCTATTGCTCACACCTGACATCATCTTTCTTGATGAACCCACCACCGCCCTGGATGTCATCACCCAATGGTATATCATGGACATTCTGATAAGAATACACAGGGAGTCCGGTGTCACCATGGTCTTCCTTACCCATGACCTTAGCATTGTCGGATCAATTGCAGACAGGCTCGCAGTCATGTACGCAGGACAGTTTGTGGAAATCGGGCCGACAGAGATCATTCTCGAGAATCCGACTCATCCATATACCTACGGCCTTCTTAATGCAGTCCCTTCATTAAGGGACGATTTGATGGAACGCAAACCAATACCGGGACATCCCCCAAATCTGCTAAGCCTTCCGGAAGGCTGCCGCTTCTCGCCCCGCTGCTTTGCACATATAGACGGGAAGTGCCCGGGCACTATTGAGTTTGCAAATGATTTAAGGCCAAGCTCTTCCGGGCTGTTTACCCGCTGCGGTAAATGGGAGGAGGTTCTTAAAAAATGAGTATGTTGAACCTAGAAAATATAAGCATGGTTTTTAATGTTAAAGATAAGGGCAAGAAGAAAAAACTCGGAGCCCTTGTCAATGTAAATCTCGAAATCGGCAACAGCGAAATAGTTGCTGTAGTAGGCGAATCCGGCTGCGGGAAAACCACCCTGGGAAAGGTAATTACAGGCATCCATTCACCGACTTCGGGAAAGATTTATTTCGATGGCACAGAGATAAAGGATATGAGTAAGGAGGAGTTCAGGAAGTATAGGCTTGGGGTTCAGATTATTCATCAGGATTCCTATGCGGCTCTTAATCCTAACCGCACGATATTTCAATCCCTCTCCCTTCCCCTTTTGGAAAATAAAATTGCAAAAAACAAGGAAGAGAGTTTTATCATTCTTGATGAGCTATTTAAAGACATCGGCCTTTCCCCGCCTGATCAATTCCTGAGCAAGTACCCTCATCAGCTTTCGGGAGGTCAGCGTCAGCGCGTACTCCTTGCAAGAGCTCTTTCGGTAAAACCTCGCCTCATAGTGGCAGATGAACCTGTATCAATGGTTGATGTGTCCCTTCGCATTTCCCTGCTCGATTTAATGGCGAGGGCAAATAAAAAGTATAATATCAGCTTCGTCTATATAACCCACGATCTTGGTACTGCACGGTATATAGCCCGGCATGGGAGGATCATGGTCATGTATCTTGGCAAAGTAGTGGAGACGGGACTTATAACTGAGACCCTTGGTGACCCATTACACCCCTACTTCAAGGCTCTTGTGGCTGCAGTACCTGAAATAAGTAAGAAAAAGTCCATGGAAAGCCTTCCGTTAAGGTCTTTTGACATGCCAAACCTCCTTAATTTGAAAAGCGGCTGCCGTTTCCACCCTCGCTGCCCCCATACAACAGCAATTTGCGAGCAGAGTGAACCTGAATTAAGCAGTTTCAAGGAAAGATCGGCTGCATGTCACAGGCTTTCTGAAATTTACAATGCTTAATCTTGAGGATATAGCAAAGTTTCTTCTTGTTTTGGCAGCGATAAGTCTTTCTGTCTGCATTATCTCCACAATCGGCCTGCTTCTTTCTCCGGCAGAGGAAGAAACTTTTATAGTATACTCACTTGTCATCTTTATTTCCCTGTTTCTGACTATCTCTTCTTCTGCTTTTGCCTTTGTTTTCAGGCGGATTGAGAATAAGAGGAACATGGAAAAAGGGTTATAAATAAGTTGACCCACATTTAATTGAAATGTAGAATATATGGATATTTTATAATATGAAAGGAGTTTTTATGAAAAGATTAGTATTTGCACTTGTTGCGCTATTTTTGGTTATATCTTTTGTAGGATGCAACAGGGAAAGCACCCCGAGATTAACCGGAGGCCAGCACATCGGCTTTGATGCCCTTGTACTTGAAGGGACCGTTGACCGAAGCGGGAAGGTTCTTACAACCCTGGTAGACCATCAGCCTCCGCCGGCTCTTCATGGAAATCCCTTCGATGGATTAGCAGGCGGTGCGGGCATTAACTGGTCCCTATTCCCCTTCCTTTATGGCCGCCTTACCGACTATTCTCCGCTCCCGCAGCAGACCTTTAAACCTGACCTGCTTGAAAGCTTTTCTTACGAGGGCAGTGTCTTAAACATGACCTTAAAGCAAGGTTTGAAATGGAGCGATGGATCACCTTTAACCATGGCAGACGTGCTTTGCGGCCTTCATATCGATATTGGTTCTGCTCAGTTATTTAACTTCGCCACAAGTGCAGAGTTAATTAACGATCATAATATGCGGATAACCTTCCTTACCGAAAGCCCTCTTAACCTGAACATTATACTTGGTGCAATGAACTTGCATGTGACCTATCCATACAAGGTTTACGGTCAATGGGCAGATCAAATGAAGGCATACATGGATCAGTACCGCTTCCTTGATGCAGAAGCAGGACGCTATAGGTTCCACGATGCAGGAACTGAAACCGCAACAAGGATTCGAAACGATCTGCTTCAGTTCCGTCCAACAATCTTTGAAGCGCTTTATTCGGGTCCATACGTATTCCAGGCTGCAACCACTGCAGAGAGTGTAATGGTGATAAATGAGCATTACTATATGAGGCCCCATATTGAAGTGGTACGCGGAATGCGCGCTGCAAGCGCAACTGCATATATGGCGAGTATAATCGAAGGAGTATACACAATTGAAAACGGGGGCTTGAGCAACGAGAACCATGACCTTGTCATCAATACCTTTGCTGAAGACATCCGCCTCGTATATGCCCCTGAATTCTCACAGTGGGGATTCTTCATGAACTATCAGATGCATCCCTTTAATAACCCTGTAGTACGCAAGGCCTTCTCACACTATGCCGACCGTGACATCCTCTTAATGGTGGCCGAAGCGGGATCTTTTGCAAGCGACCTGCACAATACCGGAATGTTACCGTCCCTGATTCCCCAGTTCACAAGCCCCGGCTTCATGAACACACTTGATCGGTACGACTATAACCCTGCAAGGGGAGCTGCCCTTCTTGAAGGCATAGGCTGGAGAAAGGTAAACGGCATCTGGCATGATGAAAATGGTGATAGGGTGGTCATGGAGATTATTTCGAATAGCTGGCCCATGTGTCTCTTTACAGCAGAAGCCTATGCAACAATGATGAGGGAAGAAGGCTTTGACTTAACCCTTCGCCCGATGGATCATGCAGCAATGCTTGCAATGCTTACAAACGGCGAATACCAGCTCTGCTCCTTTGCCCTTCCCGGCATGGCTGCATATCAGCATCCATGGGAACTTTTCAACGCAATCTTCTCTCCCGGCGCCACAGCAACCCGTATAAATCTTCCGAATATTGCAACCGACGAAGACAGGATTATGGTAGATTCGTCCGGCAGATCATATAATACCACAAATATGCTCTCCCGGCTTTACGCTGCATCAAGCCATGACGAGATCGTGCGTATAACAGAAGAGTTCATGAGACTCACAAACGATCTCTCTCTATTCCTTCCTGTCGTTGAGAAAAGCGCACCTTTAAGAATTTACGATCCGAAACTAAGTCTTGCACCCGGCGGCAACGATGTTGTTCAGAACAGCTTTTACTATTATGGCAACCTGAACAATATGCTTGCAAAAATGATTCGTTCCGAATATCTATTCTTTGTTCAGTAAACTTAATCCCCGGGAGCTTTAATAAGCTCCCGGATTTTCATCAAGGAAAACCTATGTCTATATCAAGTTTACCCCGAGAAAAGTGTGCTGAAGCATTAGAATTATTTAACGGTGTCATAAAATCTGATAATTTATGCTATAGGACCCTCGATATTGCACTGTTTGAAGAAAAATTTATTACTGAAACAGATACAGTAAAAAAAATAAATCTGATTTTTAGTGATGATGATAAAATTACAGGATTTATCAACGGCTCGTATAAACCGGGAAGCGAGGGAGCTTACCTGACCTTTGTCGCCGTAGACTCTAAAAACAGGCGAAGGGGAATTGGCAGAGCCCTTATTGATGCATTACATGAAAAGTTCAGGGAAACTGACTCTAATATAAAAAAGGTCGAAATTCTTTTCTTTAACCCCATAATGCTTGAATGGATAGTTCCCGGCACGAAATCCCATGACCATAATAATTCCCCGGGAATGGATGTTTCGATAGACGCATATATCTTTTTAAAAAATATGGACTATAGGGATTTTTCATATCAGAACTCATTTTATATGCCTTTAAAGAATTATTCATTTAGTGATGATGTAAAGAATAAGCTTAACGCATTAAAGGAGAGGGGCCTTAATGTCTGTTATTATGACAGTGAAAAGCACTTCGGTTTTAAGGAATTATGTGACGATCTTGACAGCGAAGACTGGAGGAACCATATCTTTGGAAACCTCGAAAGGGAAAAGCCCGACCCGCTTCTGATAGTAGAAGATAACGGGAAAATTTGCGGTTTTACAGGGCCTTTAAGAGTACAGGAAAGCGGAAGGGGATTCTTCGCAGGGATAGGAATGCACTCGGAGTATCGCGGAGGCGGCTCGGGTACTGCATTGTTTGCATCTCTTTGCATGGGACTAAGGGAAATGGGAGCAGAGTATATGACCCTGTTTACGGGGGAGGCGAACCCTGCAAGGAATATCTATAGGGCAGCAGGTTTTAAAATCGTAAAATCATGGGTAAACATGCGCAAGGAGCTGTAAAATGAGTGAAGAAAAAAGAACCATAATGGCAATAGGCGGACATATAGGCGACATGGAGTTGACTGCCGGGGGAACCCTTGCAACCATGTCACTTCAGGGACACAAAATAGTCACTGTAGCTCTAACAGCAGGAGAACGGGGTAATCCGCCGGACAAATCGGTTGATGAATACCGAAAGCAGAAGGTAGAGGAAGCAGAGAAGTTTGCTAAAATGCTAAATGGCAGATCAATCGTTTTTGATTACCCTGATGGGGAGCTTCCCCATAACGATGAAGTCTGCTTTAAACTCTGCGACTTGATTCGTGAGATCCGCCCGGATGCATTAATTACCCATTGGAAAAAGAGCATACATAAGGATCATATTAATTCATATCGGATAGTAAAAGATGCACAGTTCTATGCAGGCCTTCGCTCAATGGAACGCGAGCTCCCCGCTGCCTATGCAGCAGGACCCTACTACGCTGAAAACTGGGAAGACCCCATCGACTTTAAAAAATATGTATATTCGGTTATAACCGAAGAAGGCTTTAAACTCTGGGAAAAGGCAATCAGTCACCACTGGTTTACGATTAATAGTCCGTCATTTAAATACAAGGACTACTATACGCACCTGAAATCTGTTCGGGGAATCGAAGCCAGAAAGCAATATGCAGAATGCTTCAATATCGAAGAGTTTGGCAAAAGGCAAATCCGCGAAGGATTATAATTATAAACAAACAAGGGGAAATGCCATGCACGAAAGAGTGAACACCGCAATTACAGAGTTGAATACCCGACTAAAGGAGATCTACGCAGGGGATTATATTACCCTTGTTCTCTATGGAAGCGCGGTTGGGGCTGCCTATCGTGCAGACTATTCAGACATTAATGTTCTGATAATACTTGAAAAAAACAGTTCGGATAATATCTTTAAGCTTGGGAAGGCCGCAAAAAACCTCCTTGGAAAGTACCGAATATCGCCTTTTATGATGACAAAGGAAGAATTAACCTCTGCTCTTGATGTATTTCCTTTGGAATTCTATGACATTCTTGAAGCCCACACAATTGTTTATGGTGATAAAAATATTCTTAATTTAAATGTTAAGAAGGGTAATCTGCGCCATGAAATCGAAGAGAAACTGCGAGGCACTGTTAACGATATTCACGGCATGATCCTTGCCGCCGAGGGTGAGGAGAAGCTGCTGGGGAAGTATCTTGCAAGCTGGCCCGGGATGAGCGGCATCCTTTTCAGGGGTCTTCTTCGCCTAAAGGGGAAGAGCATTGGCGGCCTAGATGCCGATGCCATCATTAAAGAAACCGAGAAGGAATACGGAGTAAAGCTAGAAAGCTTTTCGACTCTAAACGACCTTCGTTACAATAAAAAACCTTTGACGATGTCTGCTTCCTCTTTTGCAGATACAATCCTTGAGCCTCTTAATGCATTGATAAAAATTGTTGATGCGATGGACGGAGGCAGGGCATGAGAAAACTGTTACTCCTGCTCGCCTTTTGCATCACCGCAGGAATTTTCGCACAGAACTTACCGCGTCCCGGCGGGTTAGTAAATGACTTTGCGAATGTCATGAGATCACAAGATCGACAAACAGCCGAGCGCCTTGCCTCTGCCATAAGGGAAAGGACTGGCGCTGATTTAGTCATTGTTACTGTTCAGAGCATCGGCTCAAATTTTGCTACAATCGATGATTTTTCCTTAGCCCTTGCAGAATCCTGGGGTATAGGCACAAGGGGCGAAGATAACGGGGTTCTCCTTATTCTTGCAGTTGCAGAACGTGAAGTGAAGATCGAAGTCGGCTACGGCCTTGAGGGAGTAATACCCGATTCTACTGCAGGCCGCATTCTCGACACTGCTGTAATCCCCGCTTTCAGGCAGGATGACTTCTCAGGGGGATTACTTAGGGGACTAGAGGCCATCGCCACGTTAGTTGCAAGGGAGCATGGGATTGACTTGGCAGAGCTTAATTTATCGGCACCTGCTGCTGTTCAGGTTCAAGAGGTTCCTGCTATATCTGTATTACTGCCATTTGTATTCTTTATTATAATGGTTTCATTACTCTCAAGATCAAGAAGATTCGGCCGAAGATTCAGGCGCGGAGTTATTATTTCGAGCTATGGCATGGGAAGAGGCTTTGGGACAACACGGAACATACGCGGCGGGGGCCTTGCCGGGGGGAACCTTGGAGGAGGGAGTTTCGGCGGCGGAAGCTTCGGTGGTTTTAAGGGCGGTAGTTTTGGCGGCGGCGGTGCCTCACGCAAATTTTAATTAATAGTTTTAAGGAATAGAGAGATGAAAAAAACAGGCATAATAGTTTTAGTTGCAATCCTTATTGTAGCAATCGGCGGGATATCATGGTATATCGGCGCACGCAATAGCATCATACAACTTGATGAAGACATCAATAGAACTATGTCGGAAATTGATAATCAGCTCCAGAGAAGAAGCGATTTAATCCCCAACTTTGTGAGTACCGTCAGAGGTTATGCCGCACATGAGCAGGAAGTCTTTAATAATATTGCCGATTCAAGGGCACGCCTTGCAGGTGCAACAACTGTTGAAGAGAAAGCCGACAGTTACAATGAAATGCAGTCGGCAATGTCACGACTGCTAGTAATCGTGGAGCAATACCCTGACCTTAAAGCAAACCAAAACTTCATCGCCCTGCAAGATGAGCTTGCAGGAACGGAAAACCGGATAGCGGTTGCACGCCAGAGGTATAATAATAGTGTGAATACTTATAATATTCGCATCCGGACTTTCCCCGGCTCTGTTATCGCGGGGAATATGGGCTTTACTCAGAGGGCTTATTTCGAGATAGCTGAAACAGCTCGACAGGTCCCACAGGTGGTGTTTTAGGTTTTACTTACAGAGAGAATCCACACGCTTCATGAACTCATTGGAAAGCCGCTTCTCCCATTTTATTGCAACACTTACAGGCAGATGGGATTCCTTAAACTCCTTGAGCAAAGATTGAATCCCCCTGATGTTCGGATTCCCCGTAACATTTACAACATTGCCGTTAATCTTGGCGATCATGGCCTGTGAGTCAGTGGTCAGTATATAATTCCCGGGATTATCTTTTACATATAGAAGCGCCCTATAAATACCCTCGGATTCAGTATCATCATTGGTTGTAGAAGCAGAAATGCCGAAAATGCCTGACTCTTCGTGGACAATGGAATTGTCTTTAACAACAACATAAGCCCACTTTTCAGGCCCGCCGTCAGTATAAATATGTATATATTTTTTAGACGGCATTTTTTCCTCCCTTTCAACCCACTGTCGATGGGAGCGACACTAGGGGGAGCCAATAATTAACCAAATCTTTATAATCGATCTTTTCATACAATCGCTCGAGGTCTGCATTTTCTTTTATCGTTTCAAAGAGAAACGAAGAGATAGAATTGTGATTATCAAGGACAAACTTGGCATAACGTTTTTTAGCCTCTTTCGGATCATTTGCACATTCTTTCTGACATTCTCTAAAGTAGGCCTGTGCTTTCTCGCACAGAGCGGCAATAGCATTCCTAAAGCCTGACCACTCCGCAATTATCTCCTCTGTCCTCGGACGAATTTCAGGCCATGCAGCAAGGGCATCATCAATACTCCCCTGTTTAATTGCAGCAAAAACCCGCTCATTAGAAAAATGCTCATCACCCTTAAGATAGAAAAGACTCCGATAATGCTCGGACTTAACTTTTATACGATTGTAATTACTATCCTGGATAACAACACCTTCATAGTCATTCGAATCGATGGAATTACAATATTCAAGAACTTCATCTATGGAATTAAATGAATAAAGCTTTGGAGTGTCAAAAGTCATACCAAAAGTTTTGCAGGCCCATTCGGGATTATGCTCAACTCCTTCAGGATCACGACAGGCAAGGAGAGTCAATTTTGTTTCCCTATATGGTACGATAATTCGATTATATGGAGAAGTAAGTTCAAACATAAAAACCCAGCCCTCCGGCAGACTCTTCACTTCATCTTCGTGCCCCCTAAGAGCATGGTCTCGGAGGGATGCGAAAGTATAGGGCGGAGGAAGATTCTCATCATTTTCGGCAGGAAATAACTCGGGCACCTGTACATCAATGTCAAAACTTCCATTCGTAGTCCAAAGATCACGGCTCCCCTCCTCTTTAAGAAGCTTCAAAAGAGAGCCATCAAGCTTCTCCCAAATAAAGAGAGGCCCCTTCCAGTCGATAGGATCCGCGCTATTCTCCCCGTAATTATTAAACTTGAAAAAAGGCATAAGATAAGGCCTAACAGTCCCATCATCACCAATATGATAAACCGAACCCCTGCAGCACCTAACAATCGGGTTCGTAAAATCAGAATCAAACTGACTATACTTAAACATAACAAGATTCGGACGACTCGGATGACGCTTAACCTTAACAGCATAAGGCGGTTTTGCAAGAGCGTCCTCAAAAGAGTCAGGGTTTTCTTTTATGAAGTTGGTTAGGTTATTCCAGTTATCATGCTGTCCCATATCGGCCTCCCGGGAATTATAGCACGGAAACAAAGAGATGCAAAGAGCCAATAAATATAAAATAAATCCCTTTACCCGTTTATCATTTTTTATGTATAATTGCTTGAGTGTAGGAGTGATTAATATGAACACAGTCGAAAAAATTACATGTCCAAAATGTAATACAGAAATTGATGTGAATATGGCACTGAGCCAAGAGATTGAAACTCGGTTAAAAACAGAAATTGAAGCATCCATATCAAAAGAAAAAGAGAAAGAATATAACAAACTTCTCAAAGAGGAAACGAGCAAAATTAGAGAAGAACTTGCTGAAGAAACACAGGAAGAAGTTAAAACTTTACAAAAATCTCTTAAAGAAAAATCTGAACAGGTAATTGATCTGAATAAAACCAGAGCTGAACTTGAAAGACTTAAGCTTGAGAAAGATGAAATAGAATCTGCAATAACAGCAGCCAAGGATGCAGAATTATCAAAAAAATTAAAGGAAGAAAGGGAAGTCCATAGAACGTTCCTTGAAACAGAACGAGAACGAATAAAGAAAGAAGCTACGGATGAGAATTTACTTAAAATTGAAGAACTACGGAAAAAGCTGGAAGATCAAACTGCTTTGGCTGAAGAGATGAAACGTAAAGCCGAGCAAGGCTCAATGCAACTACAGGGTGAAGTACAAGAGCTAGCCATTGAAGACATACTCAAAGACACTTTTCGTTTTGACATTATTGAACCTGTGCCAAAAGGAATAAGCGGAGCCGATGTGATCCAGAGAGTTCGTAACAGTACAGGCAACGAAGCAGGTATTATAGTCTATGAAAGCAAACGTACAAAAGCGTATGGAAAAGACTGGATAGGCAAATTAAAGGAAGATGGAGCGCGTGTAAATGCTGACATTTGTGTATTAGTTACAGAAGCACTTCCGGATGATATAGAACGAATGGGGTTAAAAGATGGAGTATGGGTTTGCAATTTCACCGAGATAAAGGGGCTCGCTCTCGTTCTGCGCGATAGCATAATTAGAGTTAGTGAGGCGTATGCTTCGCAAACAAATAAGGGTGAAAAAATGCAAATGCTCTATGATTACCTAACAGGCAAAGAATTCGCTTCACAATTTATGACAATAATGGAAGGGTTCAGTGACTTGCAAAAAGGATATATTGAAGAACGCAACAGAATGGAAAAGATATGGAAAACCCGAGAGAAGCAACTAGAGAAAATCCTACTAAACACAAATGGCTTTTTAGGTTCAATTAAAGGTATTGCCGGCAGCTCATTACCTGACATTGATACATTAATGATAGAAGAAGATACCTAACGCTTCTTGCGCATGTTCGCCCTGATGCGCCTTGCCTTAATCTTAAAGCGCTTTGCCTCATTACGATTCCGCAAATGAACCGCTACGATTACGCCTCCCCTCTTCATCGCACGCCCTACCACACGGACAGTTGCCATAAGGAGCTTTGTATATCTCCTGTTTAGGTTCTTGGTTACTATGACAGCTCTTCTTCCATTAATATAAGCAGTCTGCCCTCGGATTTCAAGGAAAGGAGCATCATCGGGGATCGGGGTGGAACCTGATTTCGCGAAGTCGATGAAGTCACGTTTAGACATGTTAATTAAGTTTGAAAAGACCTCTTCCTTTTTGCCCGCAGTCAGAGCACGTTCAAGGTAAGGGAGTTTAGTTGGGCCATCCTTGTCGCTAAAACCTATCATCTCAAGCTCGTTTCTATGCTTGATATATGCCTCACCAATGCTGAGCCAATTGTAAATGCTGCTGTGATCCATTTTTGTATCTTCACCAAGACTGGTCATATAGGCTCTCATGCTTTTATAGTTAAGTTTCCTGAAAAGGTTTTCAGACTTTATTCTTGCAAGTCCAAGGGCCATTGTTAAAATAGACAGGCGAACACCCATGATGGAGTCCCTGATACCTCGGTCAATTTCGGCAGGGTCATCAGATTCAATATAATCAAGGGAAATGGTTTTTTGATTCGTAACCTTGCTCATTTTATAATTATATCACAGATTTTGGAGATTTGGTATTGAATTTAGCGTATGATTTTTTATAACTTTGATTAACCGGTTAATCAAAGTTATAAGCAAGAGATGACCACGGTAATGGCCCCGATTTTTTATGATAGAATAAATTTGACAAGATGGCTATACTAGGTATATACTTCAAAGAGGAGATATAATAATGCTTACAACTATTCAAAAATGGGGAAACAGTCAGGGTGTTCGATTACCAAAGACTATTCTAGATAAACTGTTACTTCAAGAAAATGATCAAGTAGAAATAGAAACAGAAAACGATTTAATCATAATTAAAAAAGCAACCCGTAAACGTCGTGCAAAAAAGAGCCTTGAGGAGCTATTTGCAAACTATAAAGGAGAGTATGTATGTGCAGAGTGGGACACAGGTAAACCTGTAGGTAAGGAAGTTTGGTAATGTCATATGAACCAAAACAGGGAGATATCATTATAATTGATTTTGATCCCCAATCCGGTCACGAACAAAAAGGAAGGCGCCCTGCATTGGTTGTAAGCAACGAGCAATTTCATAAACGAACCAATTTGGCTTTAGTATGCCCTATTACAAAATCAAAAAGCGGCTTCCCAATGCATATTAAACTTGATAAGAGAACAAAAATAACCGGTGAAATTATGTGTGAGCAAGCCAAGTGTCTGGATATAGCAGCCAGAAATGCATCGTTCAGTGAAACAGCACCGGAAGATATTCTAAATAACGCGATTGATATTATTTGTGCAATTGTTGAGTAAATTCGGGAGACATAGTTATTTTCAAGAGTAATATCCCTCTGTTATTAAAAGAATGGCAATCTTTACAACCTCTTACAGAAAAAATGGAGCGAGACATTCATCAGCAATTCATGGTCGATTTCAACTATAATTCTAACAATATCGAGGGCAATACTCTGACCTATGTGCAAACAAAGTTACTGTTGCTTTTTGGAGACGTAATCGGCAATGCAAGAATGCAGGACTATGAAGAAATGAAAGCCCATAATGTCGGTCTTGAATGGATGAAGACCATGGCTAAAGACAGGGACAAAATGATGTCAGAGGTCTTTATACGAGAACTAAATAAAATAATTCTGGTCCGTGATTACTATAAAACAAGCCCTAAAGGGGACTATCGCTACGAAATAAAGGTAGGTACTTATAAAATACGCCCCAATTCCGTTATTACTCCAACCGGTGAAATTTTTGATTATGCCTCCCCTGAAGAAACTCCCTCTTTGATGGGTGATTTAATTAAATGGTACCGTAGAGAAGAAAAACGGGGGAAGCTTAAAATTGAAGAGCTCTGTGCCATGTTTCATTATAGGTATATCCGAATCCACCCCTTCGAAGACGGTAACGGAAGAATTGCCCGGCTCATGGTGAACTATATCCTATTTCGGCATGGTTACCCTATGATTGTTATACGCACCGATGATCGTGATAAGTATCTGGAGACCCTACATCATTGCGATATACTTAGTGGAAAAATCCCCTTTGACGGAGCAAATACCTCATTGGAGCAGGTAAAACCTTTGACAGATTATATCGCAGCCATACTAGAAAAGAAACTGGACACTCTCATTAGGTTTGCCAAGGGCGAGATTCCGGACTTTATTGAGGCAATAGATGACGTTTTATAGGACTATGTATATAATCTGTTGGAAACCAGCAGAAAGGATGAGTCGTTCACAAGTAAAGCAAAGACATATTACAGAGGGAAACGAAACCGTGACAAATTGTCACGATTTGAAAAAATAATGAGGTTTCATCCATCGAGAAAGGCTGATACTATATAATATACCATGCTTTTGGAGATATTGGAGATAAATCATAAGAAATGTCATGTGTTCAATGATTTACTAAGTTTATCAAAATAATGTATTATGAGGGAGATGCAAACACATATTGAGCATAGTAATTTTACATTTTTGTCCAATATGTTTCCCGCACTTGAAAAGCAGGGAACCCTTGCAGAGAACTATCTCCACTCTGACCCAAACAGCTGCATTTATAAGATGGGGGCTCTTGCAGAAACTATTGTCAACTATATGTTTGAACTTGATAATATACCGCCCCTGCCTGATGAAAAAAATACACTTGCAAACAGAATCAAAGCCTTAAAGCGCGAAGGATTATTAACACGGGAAATTGACGATATTCTTTATTTACTCAGGACAAAGCGCAATGCTGCCGTACATGAGGGATATGACTCCTTTAATGATTGTAAAATACTTCTCAAAATGACCCATACCTTATCGGTTTGGTTTATGCAGGTTTATGGTGATTATTCGTACAAGCCTAGCCATTTTATGTTACCAAATAATAATCGTAATCAAACTAACTATGATAAATTAATTGCGGAAAACGAGAAACTATCCAGCGAGCTAGAAAAAGTGAAAGCGGCATCTTTATCGGCATTGCTTGATACATCTGTAAAAGAAATGGAGCGCAAAAAACAGGCAAATAAAGCTTTAAATAATCTTAAGCTCTCTGAAGAAGAAACACGCCTCCTGATTGATGAGCAACTGCGCAAGGTGGGCTGGGAAGCTGACAGCCAAAATTTGCGATATTCCAGTGGAACTAGACCACAGAAAGGAAGAAACATTGCAATAGCAGAATGGCCCACAGAATCAAAGATGGGTAAATCGGGTAAGGCCGATTACGTGCTTTTTATTGGCCTTAAACTGGCTGCTGTTGTAGAGGCAAAATCCATTCATAAAGATGTTCCATCGGTTATTGATAACCAATGCCGTGAATACAGTTTAGGTATTAAAAACGAACATGCATCTTATCTCTTTGACATCTGGGGAGATTATAAAGCTCCCTTTCTTTTTGCCACAAATGGCAGACCATATCTTAAGCAGCTTGAAACAAAATCCGGCGTCTGGTTTCGCGATGCCAGGCTGTAATCAAATATCCCAAAAGCATTGCAGGGTTGGATCAGCCCGGAAGGTTTACAGGATATGCTGGAAAAAGATACTGTCTCGGCAAATAAAAAACTTTCTGAGACAACATACGATCTGCTCCATGATCAAGACGGGCTCAACCTCCGCCCATATCAAATCGAAGCAATAGAAAAAGCCGAAACAGCGATTTTACAGGGGCAGCAAAGCATTTTACTAGCAATGGCAACGGGTACAGGGAAAACGCGAACCGTGCTTGGTATGATTTATCGTTTATTAAAAACAAGGCGCTTTAAAAGAATTTTGTTTTTGGTAGACCGTACAACACTAGGCGAACAAGCGCAGGATGTATTCAAAGAGGTTAAAATAGAAGACCTAATGACCCTTGATCAAATTTATAATATTAAAAACCTTGATGATAAAGATATCGAAAAAGAAACTAAAATCCATATAGCTACAGTCCAGAGTCTTGTAAAGCGTACTCTTTACAATGAGTCCGATTCCATGCCTTCGGTTACAGATTATGACTTGATTATTGTTGATGAAGCTCATCGGGGATATATCTTAGACAAAGAAATGGGTGATGAGGAGCAACTTTACCGCAACCAGAGCGATTATGTCAGCAAGTATCGCTCTGCAATAGAATACTTTGATGCTGTTAAAATAGCTTTAACTGCTACGCCTGCACTGCACACCACAGAAATTTTTGGGAAGCCTGTCTTTGAATACTCCTACCGCCGCGCTGTTATTGAAGGCTACCTGGTAGATCACGATGCACCACATGACATACGTACGAAGCTGCGCGATGATGGCATCAACTACCAGCCTGGTGAAACTGTTGCTATTTATGATCCTGTTACCGGCGAAATAACCAATAGTGCTGAACTTGATGATGAGCTAATATTTGATATTGATAGCTTTAACGAAACTGTGATAACAGAAAACTTCAACCGTACAGTTCTTAATGAAATCACACTGGATATCAACCCCGAAGGCGAGGGCAAAACTCTTGTCTTTGCAGCAAACGATGATCACGCAGATTTGATCGTTAAAATCCTCAAGGAAATTTATGAACCTAAGGGTGTTTCCAACGATGCAATAATTAAAATTACCGGTAGCATAGGTGGTGGGAATACCAAAAAGGTACTCGAAGCTGTGAAGCGCTTTAAGAATGAACAGTATACAAATATCGCTGTAACAGTGGATTTGCTTACAACCGGTATTGATGTACCTGAAATAACAACACTCATTTTTATGCGCCGTGTTAAATCACGAATTCTGTTCGAGCAGATGCTGGGTCGCGCTACCCGTCTTTGCCCAAGAATAAACAAGACACATTTTGAAATTTACGACCCGGTAGGCGTCTATGAATCGATGGAACCTGTTAGTACCATGAAGCCGCTTGTGCAGAACCCCTCTGCTACTTTTAACGACTTGCTCACTGGTCTTGAAACATTTAATACTGAGCAGCAGGTTAAAAACATGATTAACTTGATTATCGCTAAAATTCAACGGAAAAAGCAAAAGCTAAGTCCTGAAGCCCAGTCGCATTTTGATTATGCCTCAGGTAACCTAGACCCCGAACAGTTTATTCAGAAAATAATTGGCTTAAGCACAATGGAAGCTAAAGAATATATTCTGAAAAACACAGAACTGTTTAAAATATTGGATGATGGTTATTTACCAACTGAACAAAAGGTATATATATCCGATAAACCGGACGAGTTGGTCTCCCACACACGCGGTTATGGTCAGGGTACAACATCGCAAGACTATCTGGAAGAATTCGACAAATTTATACAAGACAATGTCAATAAAATTGCTGCGCTCAATATTGTATGTACACGCCCTCAGGAATTGACAAGAGAAAGCCTAAAAAACCTCAAAGTGGAACTGGACAGTCAAAACTTTACTGAAAAGCAACTCAACACCGCCTGGCGTGAATTAAAAAATGAAGATATAACAGCCGATATCATCAGCTACATACGGCGCTTTGCCTTAGGCTCTCCATTACTTAACCATGATGAACGCATCAAGCTTGCCGTAGACAAGCTCAGAAAGAAGCACATCTTTTCCAAAATGGAGCTTGATTGGCTCGGACGCATCGAGAAGACTCTGTTAGCCGAAACAATAATTGACCGTGAAACTTTTGATACAGGTTCGTTCAAGACACAGGGCGGATTTGAGAGAATTAATAAGGTATTCGGAGGAAAGCTGGAAGCTCATCTGGTTGAACTGAACGGCTATTTATATGATAATGAAGGAATGAAAACAGCATGAACAATCAAGAGATAGTCGCAAAGCTCTGGAATCTCTGTAATGTGTTGCGCGATGACGGCATAACTTACCACCAGTATGTCACTGAGCTTACCTACATCCTATTCCTGAAAATGACCAGAGAGACTGGAACAGACGGACATATCCCTGCCGGGTATCGCTGGGATGTACTTGTAAAAAAACAAGGCGTTGAGCTGAAGCGCTTTTACAGCAAGCTGCTAAACCACCTTGGCGAAAACTGCCGTGGGCGTATCCGGGAAATTTACTTTGGAGCACGCTCCAACATAGATGAACCCAAAAACCTTGAAAAGATCATCACCAACATTAATGCTCTTGACTGGTATTCCGCCAAGGAAGAAGGTCTTGGTAATCTATATGAAGGTCTGCTTGAAAAAAATGCCAACGAGAAAAAGTCCGGCGCAGGACAGTATTTTACACCGCGTGTGCTTATTGATGTGATGGTAAATCTTACTGCGCCGCAGCCTGGCGAGCGCTGTAACGACCCTGCCTGCGGCACTTTCGGCTTTATGATAGCTGCTGATCGCTATGTAAAAGAACACAGTGACAATTACTTCGACCTACCATTGAAAGAGCAGGAATTCCAAAAACAGGATGCCTTTACCGGCTGTGAGCTGGTTCACGACACCCACCGCCTAGCCCTGATGAATGCCATGCTGCACGATATCGAAGGCGAAATCCTTTTAGCCGATACATTATCCAATCAGGGCAAGCAGATGAGCGGCTTTGACGTAGTTCTGACGAATCCGCCTTTCGGCACGAAGAAAGGCGGTGAACGTGCCACCCGCGACGACCTGACCTACCCGACATCCAACAAGCAGCTCAATTTCTTACAACATATCTACCGAAGTTTGAAACGCAACGGCAAAGCTCGCGCTGCCGTAGTACTGCCCGACAATGTACTTTTTGCAGACAGCGACGGTGCAAAAATCCGCGCTGATCTGATGGACAAGTGCAATTTACATACTATCTTGCGTCTTCCCACTGGAATTTTCTACGCTCCGGGTGTAAAGACCAATGTATTATTCTTTACACGCGGTACAACAGAGAAAGGCAATACCAAAGAAGTCTGGTTTTTCGACCTCCGCACCAATATGCCCAGTTTTGGCAAAACATCTCCGCTAAAGAAAGAACATTTTGATGCCTTTGTAAAAGCCTATAATTCAAAAAAGAGGACGGCTATTGTAGATATGCGGTGGAGCCGCTTTACCCGCGAGCAGATTGCCGCCAAAGCTGACAGCCTTGACTTAGGACTAATCCGAGATGACAACGTGCTTGACTATGACAATCTGCAAGACCCGGCTGAAAGCGGCGAGGAAATTGCTGCACAGTTGGAAGAAGCTGTTGCCCTAATTATGAGCGTGGTTAAGGAGCTGAAGAACCTTGGGAGAAATCGCTGATGGCGAAGGATATAAAGCAGACGCTTACGCGGGAAGAGTTTTTTACTCAGGCCCTGGTACCCGAGGATGAGCAGCCGTATAAGGTACCAGAGAATTGGGTTTGGGTGAAAGTTAATGCTCTTGTGGTTTTACATAGAGGAGTCTCTTATCCAAAAGATGCCGCTCATAACGAGAAAGGTGATAATGATTGTTTAATTATGCGTGGCGGGAATATTGTAGAAGGCAACTTGAATTTTGACGATAACGTTTTTGTAAATAAATCATTTGTCAGCTCTAATCAATATGTAAGAAGGCATGATGTCATAATTGTATCCTCTACAGGCAGCACAAAGGTAATTGGAAAAGCCGGAATATCTGATGCTGATTACTCTGATATAGCTTTTGGTGCTTTTTTAACTTTAGTAAGACCACGCGAAGGGTTTGAGAAAAAGCTCATTGCTCAATTTTTTCAAACAGATGGGTATCGCAATACAATTCGGACTTTAGCAAAAGGCGTCAATATCAACAATATTAAGAACGAGTACATACAAAACATTCCTTTTCCACTCCCACCACTTGCCGAGCAGTGGCGCATTGTCGAGTGTATAGAAAGGCTTTTTGAAAAGCTAGACCGCGCAAAAGACCTGGTTCAGAATGCCCTGGATAGTTTTGAAATTCGCAAGGCTGCTATTCTTCACAAGGCCTTTGCCGGAGAGCTGACTGCTAAATGGCGAGAGAAAAACGGTGTGGGGATAGAGAGTTGGGAGGAAAGATGCCTTTCTGATTTATCTGTCCTGATAACAAAAGGCGCTTCGCCAAAATGGCAGGGTATAAATTATACAGAAGATAAATCACAAACTCTTTTTGTAACAAGTGAAAATATTCGTGAAGGATTTATTGATCTGCAAAAAGAAAAGTATGTAAGCAATGAAATAAACAAAATTCAAAAACGTTCAATTCTAAGGAATGGCGATTTGTTGTTGAACATAGTTGGGGCTTCTATTGGCAGAGCTGCGATATATTCTTATGATAGGTTAGCAAATATAAATCAAGCTGTTTGCTTGATTCGGCTGAATGAATCTGCCAACAAAAAGTTTTTTAATTATTTCTTAAACTCACCATCAGCGTTTATGTATTATTCTGCAAATAAGGTTGATGTTGCACGTGCGAACTTAAGTTTGACAGATGTTGGAGCCATTCAATTATTTATACCCTCATTCCTTGAACAACAAGAGATTGTCCGTATTCTCGACAGTTTTATCGAAAAAGAACAGCGAGCCCACGAATTGTGTAATATAATTGAGAAGATTGATTTGATGAAGAAAGCTATTCTTACACGGGCGTTTCGGGGGGAGTTGGGAACGAATGAGCCAATCGAGGAGAGTGCGATAGGGTTGTTGGGGGGAGGATAATTAGATGAATAAGCGATTTTTTATTAATTTGACTGATTTTGAAAAAATTTCGAAAGCTGCTCAAATTCATAATATCAATAATCATCAATTACCTTTAGATGTTCTTAATTCTATAAAATTGATGAACAGTGATCCTGAATCTCGTAAGTCTTTAGAATTTTTTAAATTTTATTATCAATTAAAAGCTGAAAAACGTTTTTTCTGTCAACATAATTTTTTTAATGTTTTAGAGGAATATTATGAACAGTTTACGACGAATTTTAATGTTAATAAACCGTTATTCAGAGCACGCCGTATGTCTGAAGTTGAATTTCAGGATAGGCGACTCGGGTTGAGAAATAAAGATGATGAGAATAATAACCCATTTCAAGGATTTGATAAGGAAGGCTCTTTTCTTCTTCCTACTAAAGAAATTAAAGCAAATAGAGCGAACAGTAGAGGAATTCCATGTCTATATGTGGCTAATGATAAAGATACTGCTATAGCAGAAGTACGGCCCTTTAAAAACACAAAAGTTAGTCTTGCAACTATTGAAATAAAAAAACCACTTAAATTATTCAATCTATCATTTGATTTACTTGACCTGGATATGCCTGGCCATTCTTTTATGAAGAAGTACCCTGAATGTTTCCGTTCAATTGCTTTAATGTTCTCAGCGCCTTATGAGAATAGTGAAAATGATGAATACTTGCTTACTCAGTGCTTGTCTGAATACATTAGGATTTCTGATCAATTTGATGGTATTATATATGGGAGCTCTTTAAATTATGATGGTCAAAATATAGCAATTTTCGGTTGTGAACATGGAAATTATGGCCTTTGCGAACCGATTTCTTCTGAGGTCTATTCTGTGAAAAACATTGAGATACAATATGAAAAAGTATAATATCTATCGGGGGATATGAGGAAAATGAGGTGGAGATTGTTGGTGGAGGAGAGAAAGTCTAGAATTTAAAATATTTTTGAATTACTCTTCACCTTTATTCATTTTAAATACACTTGTTTCTGGTAATGCGCCTAATTTACCTTCTTTATACAACTTCTTTCTAGACGTAATTTTTCTGATTCTAGGCAAGTGAGCTAAACACTTGTAATTACTACCTCCGTCTTTTCCTTTTTCAACTAACCAAATCGATTCATCTGATAATAAATCCATTAAAGCTTGATTATGAGTAGTAAAAATTATCTGCGAACCTGAGCTATTATTCAAAAAAGTTGTAATTAAAAACTCTTGAAGATCTGCATGAAGCGAGGCTTCAATTTCATCAATACAAAGAAACATTTTATTATAAAATATTGTTAATAAAGGCCCTGATAATTCCAGCAATCTTTGAGTCCCACGTGATTCATCATAAACAGGCAAGTTATATCTATTTTTATATTGATGAGTGATAAAGATTTCCTTAACTATGTATTTCCCGTCATTGTTTTTAAACTCAGCTCTTTCACTATCCGTTAAACGTTCTAAAAAAGATGTCGGGATTTCTTCATCAGTTACTATAATATCCTTAATATGGTCAAATCCAGCGCTTGTCAAAAAAGAAAGTAACGCCTTCTTCTGCTTCTCATCTTTTTCGATTTGTCCAATTGTCCAAAAAAGTAGATTTTGATGAGAAGGTATTATTATCGGAAGATATAGCTTTTCTAACCAATTATATATTTCTTGGATTAATGGATGATGAAGTTGAGCAGCTGTATTAATAAAAGTAACATTAGGACGAGTCATAGATGATATTCTTAACTTCGAACCAGTGAAAATATCTCCCCATTTGAAATCATAAACTATTTTCTCCCATTGATTATCTGGATTCTTGCATAACCGTTCATAAATGAGTTTCCTTTGCCCTTTAGGGAAAAAATTCAGACTTTCCTTATGAACACAATTTTTATCGAAAGTTAGCAGATATTCATATTTTGTTTCTTTCATTAAAAAAACTATTTCTATGTAGCCAGGTTTTTTTGCAGACTCTTCATCGAATAAGAATGGCCTAAAATCTATATCTTCTTTGGGTTTTAAATTGGTAAAGCCGTTCATAATAAAACGAAAACAACTGTCGAAAGCATGAAGCATATTACTTTTTCCAGCCGCATTAGGGCCAAATAAAGCAATAATTTTCAGAAGTCTTTTTCCTCCAATATCTACAAAATGATTAGTTTTGTCGTTTTCATTGGAATTTACTTCAAAACTGATTGTTTGTCGAGTTTTTATGGAAAACATATTTTCTAGAGTAAACCCCAATATCATAAAGGCTCCTACATTAGATTATCGGATATATAATATAAATTCAAGGGGAAAATGACAGTTTCTTGCAAATAATCGTTATATTTTGGCACTTTTTTCTAAAACAGCCTTGACTTTCCTATTGAACATAGGCTAGAATATACCTATGGAATGTTATTCCAAAAAAGGCAACGGAGTTAGATTCCGTTGCCAAAATTCAAAATTCCCCGTAAGGAATGCATTGATGAGTTAAGAATAACACATCCTACAAATTTTGTCAATTTATTTACGGGGAAAAGGAGTGCCAATATGGCATTTTCAGATTTGGTAGTTAGAGATGCTTGGAAGCGAGCAGGTGGAAAGTGTGAGTGTGTGCGTACTACTCATGGCCACACTGGAAGGTGCAATAAAGACTTGGTTTGGGAAAACCGAGGCCGTGAAGGGCGAGGACGTTGGGAGACTCACCACAAAACATCTGTTTCTGCCGGAGGTTCCGACAGTCTTAGCAATTGTGAAATTCTGTGTTTCGACTGTCACTCAGAAACAAGAACTTTTGGTAGCTAAGTAATATTTTTTCAACATACTTAAAAGACTCTATGGTTAACTATTAGCAAAAAAAGTATTCCAAATGACTATTGAATCTTTTAGATTGTGCTTTTCGAAAAAATAAACACCAAAAAGAACTTCTTTTCATGCAACTCAGATTTACCGGGAGAGATAAAACCATGTCAAGAAAGTAAAAAGCAAGATAATAATCTTGGGGAGCAAAAATGAAAAACAGTTACTTACAGGCTTATCTCGTTGAAGGAGCGTGTCGCTCAAAAAGATGGGGGTTTCCGATGCTACAGCCTTGTCATATAATCCCAGAAGAACTTATTGCATTCTCAAAAACCAAAGGGAAAGAAAACATAAATAAATTTGTCCATTTTTATGAAGAAGATGATAAAATTTTACCATTCGGTAGAGACCCTCGAAAATATTTTCCACGTCTTAGCCAATTTGGCGGGGTTATAAGCTGTGATTTTAGTGTATATCGTGATATGTCATTTTCTCTACAAATTAGTCAAACTCTTTGGAATCGTGAACTTACATTTTGGCTGCAATATCGTAATATCTCTGTCATCCCAAATGTTCGTTATAGTGATGAACAATCATATGAGTTTTGTTTTGAAGGAATTCCAAAAAACAGTGTCATTTCTATTGGCACGCATGGTTGTACTAACACGAAGGACGATATTTTCTTTCATATAAAGGGTCTCTCGGAAACAATTAGACAATTAAATCCAGAAGCAATACTTTTTTATGGTGCAGTAAAAAACGAATTAAAATACATACTTCATTCAGAAAAAATTCCTTATAGGATTTTTCCAAGTGATACATCTGAATTTTATAAAAATAAAGAAGAAAAAACGTATCCTTTATTTGATAGTCTTGATGCAAGAGGTGCCTAATGGGTGGTGGTGTTAGTCGGAAAAACCGAAATATAGCAAGAAACAAATCTAGAAGAGATTGGACTGACAGCTTATTTTCAAGTGAGCCAAGTATTGAATATTCAACAGCAGAACAAGGAAGCAGTTCTCCTTATGACAAGTTTGCTTCAAATAGCAATTATAGCCTACCTGCCAGAGAGATTGATCAAGACGAAGCAACAATGTATAGTCTTACTCTTTTTATTGCTATGTACTATATCTTAAAAGGAAAATTTGGAAATGAAAAAAACAAGAAGCTTATTGAATTTTTACACAAGGTAGATAAGACGATAATAAACAAAAAAGAAAGTCTAATAAATAGTTCTGAATTCATAAAATTTCAGGATTATTGTAAAAACAAAAACATCCACCAATATTCTGGATATGAAATTGTCAGGAGATTTATGACAAAATATTTTTCAGATGCTTCTGGTATTTTTATGCGATTAAGCAGAGATGAATGGATACGTTTTGTTAGTCGGTTTTTAATTTTTAACTAATAATGAAAAAATATTTGGACAAGTTCACTTAAGGAGATAACATTCATGTGATTCTATAACCTTCCAAAAAGATATTGTTTCAACAGAATCCCATCTAAACCGACATCTCTCGCCTCACCCCATTAAGCAATTTCTCATTAACATACTTACTCCACTTCACCTCATAAGCACCCAGATTCTCCATTGACTAAAGAAAAACGCCGAATCCTAGCCGGCAGCCAGACCTGATAAGGTACAATAAGTTTCGCAAATTAATGACAGGTTTGCAGTCATTTGATAGAATTAAGTTGCTAAACAAATTTATCAAGGAGAACTGCAAACCATGCCGGATAAGATTGTACAATTTAATGAGGGAGTAATCAAGGATGAGTTGAAGGAGCTTGTACGGAACAGCGTAGAGGAAACCCTTAACGGGCTTCTAGAACAGGAGGCTGAACAGCTGACCAATGCGGCCAAGTATGAACGCACACAGAGCCGTCAAGGGTATAGAAGCGGTAAATATTCAAGAAAACTTGGAACCACTTCAGGAGAAGTAACGCTTAAAATGCCTAAACTAAAGGGCGTCCCATTTGAAACGGCTATTATTGAAAGGTACAGGCGAAGAGAAAGCAGTGTTGAAGAGGCACTGATTGAGATGTACCTTGCAGGAGTGTCTGTCCGCAGAGTGGAAGACATAACAGAAGCACTATGGGGAAGTAAAGTATCACCTGCAACAATCAGTGAATTAAATAAAAAGGCATATGAAAACATCGAAAGCTGGAGGAATCGGGATCTTAGCGGAACAAATTACCCCTACGTGTATGTTGACGGCATTTATTTAAAACGAAATTGGGGTGGCAGCTATGAGAATGTCAGCATATTGGTAGCTATAGGGGTAAATACTGACGGTTATCGCGAAGTACTGGGTGCTGCAGAGGGGATGAAAGAGGATAAAGCAAGTTGGGAGTCGTTTTTTAAATGGTTAAAGGAGAGAGGGCTTAACGGAGTGCAGTTAATTATCGGGGATAAATGCCTGGGAATGGTAGAAGCGGCTATGACTGTGTACCCGCAAGCAAAATACCAAAGATGCATGGTTCATTTTTACCGTAATGTATTTTCAGTTGTACCTCGTGGTAAGGTGGCACTTGTTGTTAAGATGTTAAAAGCCATACATGCTCAGGAGAGTAAAGACGCTTCAATGGAAAAAGCCCGGGCAGTAATGGAGACATTGAAAGAGATGAGATTAAAGGAGGCTGCAAAGAAAGTAGAAAACGGAATAGAGGAAACTCTTACCTACACAAACTTCCCGTTTGAGCATTGGATAAGGATACGAACCAATAATACTATAGAGAGAGTACATAGGGAGATACGGAGGAGGACAAGAGTTGTTGGTTGCTTTCCTGATGGCAATTCCGCTTTAATGCTTGTATGTGCCAGACTGAGATATGTTGCCGGCAGCCATTGGGGAAACAAAATGTATATGAGTATGAAACATCTAAAGATTGTTTTAACAGCGGTAGCTTGATCATTAATTAAATGGCTGCAAAAATATTTTGCGAAAGAATCTTGACAGTACCCCAGACCTTCCATAGAAAGCACCAAATCTTCCTTCACGCATATTCTGGATTCACTCTCCGGGCTAAGTAAAATCCTCTTACTTCCACCTCGTGATGCACTTGATGAATCAAATCTCTCCAAACAACAAAATGGCTCCCTGATGTGATTACATCATCGACAATATATACAATATCAGGAACATTCTCAAAGGGCTCGAAACAATAGCGTCCCTTCAGCAAATCCGGATGTCTGTAACCGCTTTTAACATGCGTTGGAATAAAATCATCAATTGCTTTTAAATTAAAAGATACAGGAATACCCGTATTTGTGTGAACAATTTTTAAGACATCTACATTCCTTGAATCGAATAATTCACTGTTCGGATGCTTCGATGGCGGGCCTGCTAATAAAATAACATTACCATTTATGGAAGTTTGAATAATCAAATCTGCAAATTTCTTTATCGCTTCTTCTTTGTAATACCACTGGCTCTTACCACGGTGTTCAATTGGTTTCTTATAATTAAATACCCATTGATTGGCCGGAGATTGGTCATACCCGCCTTGTGTATATTCCAGGTGAAAATAAATTATATCATTTTCATTAAGATATTGAAGCCCATATAACCGTGGATCTATTAGTGTCCATGGTATTTTATCAGGCATTATGATGTTTCCGAGTAATTTTTAAATACGCAATAATATCATTAATATCTCTTACGCGGACTGCTCCTTTTTGTTCATACTTATGCGGCCAAGTAATCGACGGATTTTCGAAACAGGAGTTTAGGATAAAAAGGGGTCGTTTCTGATCTATACATGCCTTTGCTTGGAAAAGAGTGCCACTAGTGTCAGATGCTTCTACAATAATTGTTGCCAAAGATAAAGCTGCCATAGTGACATCACGCTCGGGGAAATATATTCGTTTGGTTTGGAACGGTTGCGTATAATACTTATAAAATGGGACCTGGCTAATCAATAAATGCTTAATTGCTATTTCTTCTTGAAGATTCCTGTTTTTGGGAGGGTAGTACTCATCTATTGGTGTTCCAATGACACCGATAGTATTCATTTTGCATTTAATGGCTGTTTCCAGAGCAACAGTATCAACACCTTCAGCAAGCCCGGAAACTAATGTAAGGTCATAGTTGGATAGGAGACTAACTAATTTTTCTGTCCGCCTGTAACCTTCGGCACTAATCTTCCTGGTTCCCACTACAGAAATACAATCTGTATTAACAAGGTCTGGGTTGCCTCGATAATAAAACAGATTAATAGGATATTTTGCATCCAATAGTTTGTCAGGAAACTGAGGACTTTCCTTAATCAAGAATGAAAAAGGAGGAGATGATTTCAACTTTTTCTCAATAAATTCCTTAATAAGGTTTACTCTTTGATCAAAATTACCAAAAAGATCAGGTGTAATTTCATCGATAACCTCAGATGGTAATTTTGCTTGTAAAGAAAGAAGTTGGGCAATTTTTTTTAGGGAAGAATGGTCTTGGGCCCAAAGATACTCATAGGCTAACAACTCGTTATATGGGGATATAGCTTTAAAACTTGTCTTAATAGAGTCAATACTAGAAGGTTCTGAAATCCGGTTATGGGTTACAAGCTCCCTCATAATATACTCCTACTTTCTGAAACAGTATTCTAAAAAAACGGGCACTTACGTGCCCGCTGTAAAAACCTACCTGATAATCGTGAAACTAACTCTGCGGTTTTGGGAGCCGTCGGTGGAGCTTGTTGGGTAGCCGCCTCCTGCGCCTGCGATGATGAGGCGGTGGCGATCAATTCTGAAGTTTTCGACCAGGAAGTTGGCTGCTGCTTCGGCGCGTCTTTGGCTTAAGGGTCTTAGGGTGTTTCTTTCTTCGGCGACGGTACCTAATATGGCGTTAGCGTGGCCGTCAATCAAGACGCGGGCCTGGGGGTTATCAGCTAATTGCCTTGCTACTTGCGTAAAGGTTTGTAAGTTTGCTATTGCCAGCTCTGTGCTTACTGCTCTTAAGTTGGCGCTGTTTGGCGGGAAGTGGACGGACATTGTGCTTCCTGCGGGTGTCTGCGCTTGAACACAGACTGTTGATACTAGTGAGAGTAGCACCAGTACAACTAACATCTTTTTCATAATAAACTCCTTTAAATATAATTCAAAATTAAGCCAATGATGTAGCAGCGATGTATATCGACGATGCACATCGAGGGCTCCTGCCGGCGGTGAGACTTGAACTCACACACCCTTGCGAGCGGTAGATTTTGAGTCTACTGCGTCTGCCATTCCGCCACGCCGGCTGGAAATATTTTGCCATAGATTTCCGTATAACTCAACACCCCGTTAACGCGTTCGGACTTTATAAGGCTTAAACGGTCTACTTTGACCCTTATCTCCTTACAATCCAACTCAATGGGCTGTGTATGTCTTACTTCCCTTGCAAGGGTGATGTGCGCATTGAACGGGCGTTTATCAACAGGGAAGCCTTCCTCTTCGAAGCGGGTTAGGAGCCGGTGGTGGAGGGACTTTAAAAGCGGGAGGTGCGGGTCTTCCCTGTCGGCGCCTACCCACCAGAGTTCCTTCTTGCTGTGGGTGAAGCAGCCGGTACGGTTAAAACATAGCTCGAAGGCGAGGCTATCAATCTCTTCAATAATACGGTGCAAATCTGCCAGCCTTCCCTCGGGGGTCTCCCCAAGAAAGGCAAGGGTCAAATGGAGGTTCCGGGGCCTGGTGAAAGTGCCCTTATACGACTGAGCCTCAAGTTGCTTCTGCAGGGCTTGAAGCTCCACAATCGTATCATCATCAATAAAAACACCTATAAAAAGGCGCAAGTTTAACCTTTCTGCGAATTAAGCCAGTCCACGGCTGCATCGGCTACAATTTTTAGGGTTTCAGGGATGAAGGGGCTTGGGAGTCCTGCGTCGGCAATCAAATCGGAGAAGGTCTTGGTGCCTGCGAAGCCGACGAGGCGGCAGTATTTTCCCCAGGATTCCTTATGGTTTTTCTGATCCTCGGCCCAGAAGACGAGCGAAATTACGCGGGCGAGGCAGTAGTCGATGTAGTAAAAGGGGATTCGGAAGATGTGCATTTGCGACTGCCAGCGGCGGCCATCACCATAGAAGGGGATTCCGCTTTGATCGAGGTAGGGGCGATACTTTTTCTCGAGGGCGAGCCAGCACTCGTTTCGCTCTTTTGGGGTCATGTCGGGTTTTTGATAAACGTGATGTTGGAAGTCGTCGACCATGGTGCCGTAGGGGATGAAGGAGAGGGCGCCTGCGAGGTGGCTTAGGCGGTACTTGCCGGTCTGCTCGCCGAAGAAGCCTTCCATCCAGGGCCAGGTGAAGAACTCCATGCCCATTGAATGGACCTCGGCGGTTTCGGAGGTATACCTGCGAAGTGCGGCGGGGTAGATGTCTTTGGAGCCGTATGCGGCGAAGGCGTGGCCGGCTTCGTGGGTAAGGACGTCGATGTCGCCTCTTGTGCCGTTGAAGTTTGCGAAGATGAACGGAGATTTATGGTCGTCGATATAGGCGCAGTAGCCGCCTGCGGACTTGCCGGGGCGGGCGAGGACGTCGAATAACTCGTTTTCCATCATGAAATCGATGAATTCTGCGGTTTCGGCTGATAATTCGTGGTACATTTTCTTGCCGTGGGCGAAAATGTCGTCTGCGGTGCCCTTGGGTTTGGCATTTCCGTCTGTATACTCGTAGCGGTCATCAAAAACCTTGATGGAATCCACTCCGATGCGCTTCGCCTGCTCGGCTTTTAAGGTCTTAACGATGGGCACGATGTACTTGTGAACGCCTTCGCGGAACTTCTCAACCTTTTCGCGGTTATAGCAGATGCGCGTCATGCGATAATAGCCGAGTTCAATAAAGTTCTCGTATCCGAGGGTCTTTGCAATGCGAGTTCTGACTTTGACGAGTTTGTCGTAAATCGTATCGAACTGCTCGGCGCGCTCCATGAACCAAGCGGCCTGTGCACGCACTGCGGCCTCGCGCACGGAGCGGTCGGGGGCCTCGTAGTAGGGGGTCAACTGTGCAAGGGTCAGGGTCTTGCCGTCAAATTGAATCTGCGCGGAGGCTATCAACTTATCGTATTCGGAGCCGAGTTTATTCTCTTCCTGTAAATCGGCGACGATTTCGGGCTTGAAGGTTTTCAACTGCATCTCAGCCTTATCGAACATGAGGGTGCCCCACTCGGCTTCCAGTTCCTTTCTATAGGGTGATGCAAGCAGGGCGCTTGTGATTGCCTGCTGGACTTCCATCAGCTTGGGCCTTGTCTCGTCCATGTAGGTCTTTTCCTTGTCGTAGTACTCGTCCCTTGTATCAATGGTATTTCTGATATTCGCTATCGAAAACATGGACTGCACATTCCTATTGAAAGAATCAATCTGTTTATAAGCGGCAAAGGCCTCTTCGGGATTCTTTGCATCCTTGAATGCTGATAAAAGAGCCTTGGCCTTCGCATTCGTTTCTTCGAACTCGGGCCTTACATACTTCATTTGGGAAAATTTCATGGCTTACCTCCGGTTTTGGGTAAGTATAATAGCTAAAGTGACTGAAGCATAGTGTCGCGTAAGGCTTTGTTTATGCGGGTTTGATAGCCTTTTCCTTTTGATTTAAACCATGCAAGTACATCAGCATCTATTTTAATTGATAGAGGCACTTTTACAGGCTCCACTTTCCAGTATTCCGGATGCACCGGTTTCATGCGGGAGATCTGCTCTGCTGTCAGTTTGGGAGAATCCTCATCATAGACAATAGGGAATTCCAATATTTCCTTGATCCTTTCAGGACTTAATTTTTTTGAAGTAATCATTGTATATCTCCTGTTCATCTTTATCCGCTTTACGCGCAGAAATTATTCTTATTCTTTCTTCTCGAAAAGTATAAAATATAATAATGTAAAGTATATTGTTTAAGCAGCCAATACCAAAATAACGTTCTTCCGTTTTCGAATGCTCAAAATCAAAGCCTTCTAAGAAAAAAGGATCACTAAATACTTCCAATATCTCGTTAAAAGAAAAGCCTTGTTTTCGCTTATTCAAGCGATCTTTTGCATCGTCCCATTCAAAACGACCGTCATCACTGATTATTGTCTTACCCATAACTATTATAGAGTATATATCATTGTGTATATATTGTCCGGTAGTGTTTTATAGTGTAAAACCGTCACTCGCCGATGATCTTCACAAGGACACGCTTGCGGCGTTGCCCGTCGAACTCGCCGTAGAAGATCTGCTCCCAGGTGCCGAAGTGGAGCTTGCCGCCGGTGATGGCAACCACCACTTCACGGCCCATTATGGTTCTTTTCAGGTGGGCGTCTGCATTATCTTCGCCGGTATTATTATGGCGGTAGGCGGAAATCGGCTCGTGGGGGGCCAGTTTTTCAAGCCAAACCTCAAAGTCGTGGTGAAGGCCGGATTCGTGGTCGTTTATGAAGACGCTGGAGGTGATATGCATGGAGTTAACAAGGCAGAGGCCCTCTTTTATGCCCGATTCACGGATCAGAGCATCAACTTCACCCGTAATATTGATAATTTCCAGAGTTTTTTTCGTATTAAACTGCAATTCTCTTGTAAATGATTTCATGGGTTTAGTATGCCTTAGAGGGGGGCTTCCTGCAATGCCTTGCGCAGAAAATTGTCCCTATACCTCTTTACATTTTTTTCATTTTTCGATAGTATTTAAGTGTAATTGAAGGAAGGATCGATATGTCAAGGACTTGTACAATTTGCGGAAAAGGCACAATCTCAGGTAACAATGTAAGCCATGCCAAAAACCGCACTCGCAGAAAATGGAAACCGAATCTGATGAAGGTAAAGACCAAGATCGAAGGAACCACTCTTACAGTAAAGATCTGCGCTCGCTGCCTAAAAAGCGATTATATTATAAAGAAAGTTTAAGCTAAAATACTTAAGAACCTATTTTTTTCTTATCGCAAATCCGGTTCTGCCCAAAATTGCTTCTGCATAGAAGCTTTGCATTCTGCCTAATTTCATGCAAAATTTGGGCAGAACGGAGAGAAAATGGGCAGAACATATAAAACTGCTAAAACCTACAGGGATTTTAATGAGCAGGCCAGCCTTATGTCAGGCAAACGGACGAGTTATATTAAGACATAGGGGTTTTCTAAATTAAGTTATCTCCAAAGCCAGGCCCACCTTGGCGTTGAACTCTTTCTCTTCTATTTCACCCTTTAATAAATCTTTGATCAACAGACGAATAACCTGGGGGAAGGCATTCCAGTACTTGTCGGGCCAAGGGCCCATCTCTTTGCGCAGGGCAAGGTCTTCCTCTTCTTCCATTCGACCAAGTGAAAAGGCTACGAACTGGCCTATCATGGAGCCGAGGAGATCCAGGGGGATCTTTACTTCGCCGGGCCCCCTGCCGGCTGCCTTCATACCGGGGGAACTTGGTATCCAAGCCTTGGTTAGCTCATCGATTTGAGCATCGCTTAGCTCAGGGGCCTGCTGCTTAATAATGCGTATGGCGTATTCCTTAATCGATTCGGTCAGGCTTTCCATGTTTCCCCCAATATTGATTTGAGAGCTTATATCCTTGGCCATTTTCTTTGGATCGGGGATTGATGATCCGCCTCCGCCGTAATAGGTGATGTCCCTGCGGCGGCGTACTACTGCGGCTGCTATTGCTTCAATGTCCTGCTCATTGCATCGGTTAAGGATGTAATCTAGAGCTTTTATTAGTTCCTGATTGGCCATGGTCTAAGCATAATATTATTGGGCTTTGCTATCAACTACCAACCGCCCCGCACTTCCCTTCCGCCGGAGCTCCCAGACGACTTCCCCGACCTTCTCTGCAAAAGCGGTGTCGTGGGTAATAATAACAACCGCGCCTGCAAACTCGCGAATGGCATCGGCAAACGACATTGCAGAAACTGCATCCATGTGGTTGGTGGGCTCATCGAGCAGAATCAATGAAACCCCCTGAAGCATGGCAAGGGCAAAGCAGAGTTTACGCGCCTCCCCGGGGCTTATGTCATGGACGTTAAAGAACGCCGAGGGCTCGCTGCCAAGGCGGTAAATCACTGAGAGTACTGCGCCCTTGTCCTTTTCGTTTAAGCTCTGCAGCTCTCTGTGGGCGGCATGCACATCTTGCAGGGAGAGCTCCTGGGGCAGGTACCAGTGCTTAAGCCCGTCTTTGTTCATACTTCCAAGGATATAGTTTAACAGCGAAGTTTTCCCGCTGCCGTTAGGGCCGCTTATTATTATGCGGGAATCGTTTTTTATTGATAGGTCAGGGTGATTTATCGAATAAAAACCAAAATCAATATCTCCCTGCTCGAGAAAGTAAAGGATAGGCCTCTTACTTTTACTTCCTCTAAGGCCTGCTCCACTCTTCCTTAAACCGAGGGCATCGTTATTTTCAAGAGAGGCTTTCTTGCGATCAAGAGCGGTCTCAAAGGCTGTGACTTTTTGGCCGCCCCTCTTGTCCTTCCCTGTAAGCCTTGCAAGGTTAATCTTCCCTCTTGCATCGGAGTCATGGCGGGAGACATGCTTTTTGGACATTAGTTTTCGCTTCTTATCGGCGGCATCGCGGACGGCTTCGCTTTTTGCCTGAGATATTCGTTTAACTTCTTCGGATAACCCGGCTTTGAGCTTTCGTTTTCCCTCCTGCTCCTGCTCAAAAGAGGCAAGGGCCTTGAGCGGAGGCATGGCGATTTGGAAAACAAGGGATGGAGCATCAGACTTTGCGATTAATAACAGAGTTTCACGGGCAAGGGCATCAAGAAAGGCCATATTATGAGAGACAACAATGCCAATGCCTTCAAAAAGTTTTAGAGCTGCAAGGAGATAGTCCATTGTCCTTTGGTCGATATGATTCGCAGGCTCATCCAGGAGGAGAACTGCGGGTTTTCGCACGAGGGTATCGGCTATCAGGCAGCGTTTCTTCTCGCCACCGGAAAGGGTATCCCAGCGGTCTATCCAGTCGGTTTCAATGCCGAGCTTTTCAAGAAGGGTATAGAAGTCCCTGCTGTTAAGGATTTCAGGGTCGGAAAAGCAGCCGGGGGCTTCATCGGAGGTCTGGGGGCAGACTACTATGCTCCCTTCCGAGTAAATGGCCCCGGAGTCGGGGCTGAGGACACCGCTAATGAGGTGTATCAGAGTTGATTTTCCGGAGCCGTTTGCACCGGAAAGGGCTGTCCAGCCGCGAGAGAGGTTTAAAGACAGGTCTTTGAATATGGGCTTTGAATCGTAGGCAAAGGACAGGTTATTGAGTATCAGCATGATCTATCATCCTCAATAAATAGAATAAACGATTGTTCGTTAAAATGTTTAGTGGTATAATCACCTGAGGTTCACATGAAAAAGCAAATTACCGCCATTATCATCATCCTGCTCCTATCAATGACCGCCCTGTCCGGCTGCCAAACCTTTGCAAGGGCCTTTGCCGACCAAGCCGGGAGAAATATCGCTGATTCCCTATTCGGCAAATAAAAGTCATATTTTTCCGGTTGAAAGAGTCATAAATTTCCGGTCTTAACTGCATGAGAAATTCGTGCTACAATGGTATTAAAGAAGGTATTGCCTATGCCAAAAAAAGAACATTTGGGTACATTGCTTAATACGATGAACGAAGTGGCTAATCTACTGCTTACTATGGAAAGCGGGGAGAATATGGTTGCTTCCGTTTTAAAGGGCATGGCTCTGATTGGGCAATCTGTCGAGGTGGATCGGGTACAGATTTGGCAGGATGAAATGATAGACGGCTCTCCTCACTTTATTCATAAATACCAGTGGATTAGCGAACAGGAGAGAAAAAACGAAGTTGTTCAGATTGGCACACAGCTCTCCTATAGCCGCATTCTAAGGTGGACCAAAAAATTCCTTACAGGGGAATATATTAATAGTCCTGTTTCTGAGCTGCCTGAAGACGAGCAGGATTTCCTGGTTCCGTATCAGGTAAAATCAATTGCGATTATTCCTCTGTTTCTGCACTCCCGGCTTTGGGGTCTTTTCAGTATCCAAGATTGTCGTGAAAAAAAGGCTTTCTCCGAGGAAGAGATAAGTATTCTGCGCACAGGTGGTCTTCTTATAGCAAATGTCTTCCTCCGTAATAATATGATGCAGAATATACGCATCGGCTCCACCCACCTTGAGGCTGCACTTAAAGAGGCAAGGGAGGCAAATAAGGCTAAGAGCAAATTCCTTGCAACAATGAGTCATGAAATACGCTCGCCGATGAATGTTGTTCTTGGTGTGGCAGAGAGCCAGCTTCTTGAAGGGACTCATACCGATGTGGCAAGAGCTGCCTTTGAAAAAATATTTGATTCAGGTAATTTACTGCTTAGGATAATAAATGATATTCTGGATTTATCTAAAATCGAAGCAGGAAAGTTTGAACTTAATCCGACTAATTATGAAATGTTAAGTTTAATTAATGATGTTGCAGTAATGAATGTAATGCAATACGGACATAAGCAAATTGATTTTAAGCTTAAAGTTGATGAAAATGTTCCCCTGAATTTATTTGGTGATGAGCTTCGCATAAAACAGATTCTAAATAATTTAATTTCAAATGCATTTAAGTATACGAATGTCGGCGAAATTGTCCTATCATTTTCTTCTAAAGATATTAATGAAAAGAATACAGTTCTGCTAGTCAGTGTGAAAGATACAGGACAGGGTATGACTCAGGAGCAGTTAAGCGTTCTGTTTGAAGAGTATACAAGGTTTAATCTTGATGCAAACCGTACCACAATGGGTACGGGGCTTGGTATGACCATTACCAACAACTTGCTTAAAATGATGGACGGCAAGGTTTCCGTGGAAAGCACCCCGGGTGTCGGCTCCACTTTTACCCTGTCAATTCCCCAGGTTAATACAACTCCGGGAGAAGTGATTGGGAAAGAGGTGGCAGAAAATCTTCAGAACTTTAACTTCTCGGGCGCACAGCGCGAGAAAAACACCAAGGTTGTCCGTGAGCCAATGCCCTACGGAAAGGTATTTGTTGTTGATGACATGAAGTCAAATCTGGATGTAGCAAAACTGCTGCTTAATCCATATAAGCTCAACATCGATACTGCTGACAGCGGCTTTGAAGCCCTTGATATAATCAAGAGTGGAAAGGTTTATGATATTATTTTCATGGATCATATGATGCCCGGCATGGACGGGATTGAGACAGTCAAGAAAATCCGTGAGTCAGGATATGAGCATCCGATTTTCGCATTAACTGCCGATGCGATTGCAGGACAGAGGGACATGTTTTTAGCTAACGGTTTTACCGGTTTTATTTCAAAGCCTATAGATCTGCGGCAGCTAAACGATGCGCTTAACAAGTTTGTACGCGACAAGGAGCGAAGACGCACAGGCGCGGATGCAATTGATGCCCCGGACAGCGAAGAGGCGGCATCCGGAGAAACGGGAAATGCAATTCATATTCCCGGTGTTAATACAAAAATAGGTCTTGCATTATACGGAGGTGACATAGACATTTATATTGCCGTTCTGCGTGCTTATGTTCCGAATGCAATTAATGTTATCGATAAAATGCGATTTGTCTCGAAGGAGACGCTCTCCGATTATGCAATTAATGTTCATGGCTTAAAGGGAATAAGTGCAGGCATTGGCGCAGATAAGATTAAGGTTGCGGCACAGGCACTTGAGAATAAGTCACGTTCAAATGATCTGGAAGGAGTATTGGAGGGTAATGAAAGTATTTTAAGAGATGCGGAAAACACTGTATCCAATATTCAAGAATGGCTTGAAGAGCTTGACAACCTTAATCCGAAGCCCCTGCTTCCTTCTCCTGACAGGAAGCTCCTTGCCGACTTGCAGAAGAGCTGCGAGTCCTACGATATGAATAAAATTGACGATATTATGGATGAGCTGGAAAGTGCAAACTACCAAAATGATGCTTCGTTGATAACATGGATGAGAGAGAGAATCAATGAAATGGACCTTGAAGGAATTGCTTCAAAGCTGAAGGAATATGAGGAGGGTGCTAAATGAGTGAAAGACAGAAGAAACTATTCATTGTAGATGATAATAATGCCAGTTTAACTGCATGCAAAAAAATATTAAAACCTCATTATGAAGTTTATCCGATTCCATCTGCAGAAAAAATGTTTGACATGCTTCGCAATGTTATTCCCGATTTAGTTCTTCTTGACGTTGACATGCCCGAAATGAACGGTTATGAAGCTGCAGGACGAATGAAAAAACATGATTCATATAAAGATATACCTATTATTTTTCTTAGCGGAAGGATAGATCCTACGAGTGAAATGGTCGGACTAAACCTCGGAGCTCTTGACTATATCCATAAGCCCTTTGTAAGCGATCTTCTTCTTAGGCGGCTTAAAACCAACCTTTCCATGATTGACTCGCAGAACGAGCGCGGCTCAAAACCTGAAAATATACAGGGCTCTGTAAATAAAATACTGGAGATTTTAAGTTCCAAGGCAAGCTCTGACGATATAACAGAGTTAAAGGCAGCTCTTAATAGTGCAGAAAAAGAAACGAGGCAGCTTCTTGATCAACTTAATAAAGGGCAAGATTAGCGCTGCATGAAATGGTTGTTTAGATTTAAAGTATTTCTCCTTACATGCCTTGCGTTAAATATTTATAATGGCATAAAGGTTCTTAATTTCGTAAGGCATTTCATGCCTGCCTTTAATTCCTATGTTTTTTGGCCATTACACTTTATACTTTGTTATTTATTTGTACTTGTAATGCTATTGCGTCTTGGTTTTATTAAACCTCTCCGTTGGTTCTGCATGTATTCTCTGCCATTTTATACATATTTTTTCCTCTTTCAATTCTCACTGGATGTGTTAATGAGGCTGTCAGGGCTGTTATTCTCCTTTATGCAGATATCGCCTGTTACGGCGACAGGGGCATCTTTGTGTTTGGCTACTCTTGCAATTATATACGGCACCTTTAATGCAAGGCAGATAAAAACCGTCCATTATGATCTGCAGTTGAAGAAACAGGGCAGAGACATGCGGCTTGCGCTTGTTTCTGATATGCATATTGGCGCAATTGTTGGCCATAAATGGGTCAGAGACATAACAGATGCAATTAATAAAGCAAAGCCCGACATTATTATTATGGCAGGTGACATTTTTGATAATAGTATCGATGCGATAAAAAACCCCGAACTGATGCTCTCTGAGCTAAAACGGATGGAAGCAGACATCGGTATTTTTGCATGCCCGGGGAATCACGATGTGGACAGGGCATCTCTTGAAGAGAAATCGTCAACAGAGAGAATAAGTTCATTTCTTGAAAAAGCGGGAATTAAGCTTCTGCAAGATGAGGCAAAATTAATTGCAGACAGCTTTTATGTTATCGGGAGAAAAGATACAAGGCCGATTGGTATTGGACAAAAACACGAGAGAAAGACCGCGGGCGAGCTGACAGAAAATCTCGACAAAAATAAACCTATCATCTTTATGGATCATCAGCCGATTGATTTTCCCAAGATAGAGGAAGCAGGTGCAGATTTGATTTTATCGGGGCATACCCACAAGGGGCAGTTCTTCCCTGCGAATATTGCAACAAAGAGGATCTTTAAAAAGGCGGGGGCAGTGCATTACGGTCTTTGGAAGGGTAAAACTGCTCAGGGGCTTGTTACTTCGGGGGCCGCTGTCTGGGGACCTGTTTTTCGCATATTATCTAACAGTGAAGTTGCTATTTTAGATATCAAGTTTACATGAGCGGGGCAAATAGCCTAAGCACATCCTGGACCAGTCGTTGAACTGCATTCCGAGAACAGTCATTTAAGGTTATTTCCCTGCACTCTATAAGGGTCTTATTAAAGTCTTCTTTTACTTTCTCAACACTTGAAGTTTTATACATCCACACACCACATTCAAAATGAAGATAGAGGCTACGAAAATCAAGGTTTGTAGTGCCGACTGTTGCTGTCTTATCATCAGATACAAAGGTCTTTGAATGGTTAAACCCGGCAGAGTACTCGTAGATCTTAACGCCTGCCTGGATAAGCTGCCTATAGTATGAGCGGGAGACAATTGCAACAAACCATTTATCCCAGCGGTGTGGTGTAATAATCCTGACATCAACCCCACTCTTGGCAGAGAGGCTTAAAGCAGAGAGAAGGTCATCATCAACAACTAAATAGGGAGTGTTTATATAAACATATTCTTTTGCATTGTTAATGATTTGGATATAAACATGCTCACCGACATTCTCGGTATCAATGGGGCTGTCTGCGTATGGCTGAACAAAGCCGTCACATTCGATCTGACAGGGCTCAGGTTTACCTGCCGAATCCTTCCAGGGATAAAACAGGAGGGGGTCTTCAAAATTTTTTTTATCAAGATTCCACATCGACAAAAAAATCAACGTAAGGCTCCAGGCTGCTTCTCCTTCGAGCATAATTGCAGCATCCTTCCAGCGGCCAAAGCGTTCAACAGCGTTGATGTACTCATCTGCAAGATTAATGCCCCCCGTGAAGGCCACTTTCCCGTCAATGCTTATAATCTTACGGTGATCCCTATTATTTTGGAGTGATGATAACAATGGCTTAAAAGGATTAAACACAATGCATTTAATGCCCTTTTCTTTCAGGATTTCTTTGAAGTTTGGCGGAAGGGTCATGAAGCAGCCGAGGTCATCATAAATAATTCTTATATCAAGACCAAGAGCAGCCTTTCTTTCCAGTATTTCTATTATGGGATTCAGCATCTTTCCCTGCCGCAGAATGAAAAATTCAAGGAAGATATATTTTTCAGCCTTTTCCATTTCCTCAAGCACCATCTCGAAAAAGGCTTCACCTGAGTCAAGGTAATGCGTGCGGGTTCGCTTATAAACAGGGAAGCCTGCATGTACCTGCAAATAGTGGGCCTGGGGCAAACATTCACGGTGGTCATTGGCCAACTCGGACAGGATGTCTCCCGTTGGAGAGAAGAAGGGTAGGTATCGGTGGTTCACTTCGTCCATCTGCCTCCTTAACTTCCTCGGACTTGCCTGATTATGGAAGAAAACAAAGACAAGGCCCCCAAAAAGAGGAAAAAGTAAAATAAGGAATATCCAGGTTAGTTTATATGCAGATTTTTCCTGTTTATTAAGGATATAAAAGCAAACAAGGACACTGAAGGTATTAAAAAAATAATCCATCCAGCGAAAAGCCATGTGAGTGCCAAAAATAATCAGTATAACTAAGGAAAGTTGAATAAGCAGCAAGGAAATGATAAAAACACGCCGTCTAAAAACGACTCTGATCCACTGTGCTTCCATTTTATACGGCTATATCAAACAGGCCAGGGGCCTGCACCCTGTCTTAAAACTTGAATATCGCCCGAGCTGATGTCCAATACCGTTGAAAGAATCCTGTTTCGATCTTCACCGGGGTCAAGAACCATATCAAGGCCCCGGATATCTTCCATTTCCCAGCCCCCGTCAAAGAGGGTTTCCTCCCGGAAGTAGGTCGCAAAGTCGTCATCGTCGGGGGAAAAATAATCGTCGTCGAGCATGGAGCGTTTGGCTGTGATTCCGTAGAGGGGACAGCCAAGGGTATTTATCAGTGCGAGGGGGACGGGGTAGTCGGGAAGTCTGACTCCTATTTCACTGCGTTTTAAACCGAGGGCCTTCTCTGTTCCAAGGAGGGTTTTGAGGATAAAGACGTAGGGGCCCGGGGTGAGTCTTTTTATCAACCTGAATCTTGTATTATCGAGACTGCAGATATCACCAAACTGCGAAATATCCGAGCATAAAAGGGTAAAATGACGCTCATCTTTCTCTTGGGAAATATTTTTTAGCTTTTTGATGCCTGTCTTCGAGTTCATTGAGCAAACCACACTCCAGCTCGTGTCGGTGGGTATAGCTATAGCTCCGCCATCCTGCATAAGGTTTACAGCTTTAACGAGAACTCTATCATCAATATTTCCCGGAACTATGTATTCTATCATGTTAAACGATCAGGGTACCCATATTAACTTATCGGGAGCGGATTCCTTTAAATGAATTAATTTATAACGCCCCGAATGCTCAACCCCGGGATTCTCGGGGAAATAGGTGCTTCTATAAAACCATACAATATCGGACATAATATTTTTTGAATTGCAGGGAGCATATCGGAACCAAATTTCTTTATCTTCAAGAATTTTCTTAATTCCGGGATCTATTGCAAGCTCATAATCGGTGAGCCGCCTAAGCTCTGAGCGGAGGCCGCCGTATGTGGTATCACCCACAGCCAGCATTCTAAGATGCTTATAATCATCCATCCAGTATATCTCGTAAACTCCCCCGACAGAGGGAACCTTAGAACTAATTGTCCAGCGCTCAGCCAAGGTCAACGGAGACCATTGCACAAAGTAGTAAACATTTTCGTCCTTTACCTTAGCCGTAATACCCAATTCCATACCCCAGAGTATATCACATTTACGTCAGCTTTTCTATACAGATAAAAAGCAAAAGTGTATGAAATTTCATAAATAATTTGACAGACCTGTGAAAGATAATATAAAACTACATTCCTATTTCCTTATAATATAAGAACTTACGATTTATTTTGAAAAACATGGCAAGTTGGCATAGATTTTGCTTGTATTATCTTGGGGGGATATATCTTTGGAGGTAGAATATGGGAAAAGACAGAAACCCGGAATCCTACGATGTTCTCAAAACATATTACAGCCAAATCCGTAATACCCCCCTTCTGACCTTTGAAGAAGAGTTGGAACTTTCAAGGCGTATAAAGAATGGTGATGAGGCAGCTCGCACCAGGATGATCAAGGCTAATCTGAGGCTTGTAGTTAAAATAGCGAAGGGCTTTAATATCCCCGGTGTATCGCTGATGGATTTAATCCAGGAAGGCAACCTCGGTTTAATGCATGCGGTTGATAAGTATGACCATGTAAAACAGGTGCGTTTTTCAACTTATGCGGCATGGTGGATTCGCCAGGTGATTACAAGGTATCTGACAGATAAGCGCCGCACCATACGTCTGCCCCATAAGAAGGAAGAGGTCTTACGGAAAATCCAAATTGCAAAGACATCCCTAAGCCAACAGTATATGCGCCAGCCGAAGATTGAGGAAATTGCTGCGGAAGTGGGCGTTTCCAATGAAGATGTAAGATTTATCCTTAGCATAGCAAATGATGCAATTCTGATAGAAACCGATAGAAATGACGGTGAATTATGCACCCAAATAGACTCTTACGGTGATCGCACTTATTGCCCCGAACGGGAATTCTTTGAGAAAAGCTCAAGGGAGGCAACGCTTAAAATCTTGAATCAACTGAAAGAGCGCGAAAAGAATATTCTTATTTATCGCTTTCAGTTGAATGGCGGGGAGCGTTATACTTTGCGTAATATTGGAAGTAAGATGGGCATATCTACGGAGACTGTAAGGCAGATAGAAATAAATGCTCTGCGAAAGCTGAGTAATTATGCTGAAGATCTGAAAGTCTACGTGGAAGCAGCCTCTTAATAATCGATCTTATCCTCCGCAGCAAAGGCTTCTGCTGCAAGGGCAGCTTCTTCGGATGCCTTCTTCGCAGCGAATTTCGCATTGAGCCTGTCTTTTTTCGCTAGCCTATCCTCCAGGGCGAGGCGGGCAGCGGCCCTTGCGGCCTTTGCTGCGGATATTTTTAGGGAACATTTTTCAGCAATTTCTTCCGCTTCTGCAGCGGCGATCTTCTCGAGGCTTCCATAGTGTTTCATTAGTGTTGCCGCACGTTTTGGCCCTATTCCGTCAACAGATTCAAGAATCGGGAAGCAGAGCTCTTTAGACCTAAGATTGGTGTTTAGGGCTGTTGCAAAACGGTGGGTTTCATCCCGGATATACTGTAATACTTTTAAAGCCTCCGAGCGCTCGGGCAGTTTAATCGGCGTCTTTGCATGCGGGAGCCATATTTCTTCCTCACGCTTTGCAAGGGAGGCAAGGTCGCAGTCAACTCCCAGTTCAGCAAGCACGGTTTTAACTGCATTCACCTGCCCGAGGCCCCCGTCAATCAGGATTAGGTCGGGCAGCTCCTTGTTTTCACGAATCTGCCTTGAATACCGGCGCTGAACGGCCTCCCTTAAGGCTGCATAGTCATCGATTTTCCCGATAACTGTTTTTAGTTTAAAGTGACGATAGTTTTTTCGGTCAGGGTTTCCGTTCCTAAAAGAAATGAGTGAGGCTACAGGGTGCTTTCCTTCGAGGTGGGATATGTCAAACCCTTCGATACACTCGGGCCTTGAACTTAAGGAAAGTACCTGCTTCAGCTCATCAAGGGCAGGTCCTACACCTCTTTCCTTCAGGCGCCGCCTAAGTTCTTCCCTTGCATTATGGGCTGCCATTGCAAGAGCGGCGGCGTGCCTTCTTTCACTGTCATCGGGCATGATGAACTCAGGTATTTGCCCAAACTGTTCTTGGAAATACCGGTTTAAAGCGGAATTATCATCCTCTGCGTCGCTCCCCGTTTCGCTCCCCGTGCCCGGCCCTGCGAAACCGTGGGAAATGAAGACCTTTGGCGGAGGAATTCTGTCGGGTGAATAATAGGCAACAAGGAAGGTCATAATAGATTCATGCTCTTCGGCTGCAGAACGGGAAGAAAAAAGCTCCTGGCCTGTCATACGGCCGCCTCGCATTGAGATCACCGAAAAAGTTGTGAAAATTCCCTCGCTTGCCCAAGCAATATAGTCGCGGCTTTCAGAATCCATGTCTTCAACGGAATTTGTCTCTGAAAGGCTCTCGATTGCATGAATGGTATTCCTAATCGATGCAGCCTCTTCGTATTTTAAGGAGCGGGCAGCCTCGTGCATTTGTCCAGTCAGGTCTATGATTAAAGCCGAAGTTTCGCCCGCAAGGAGCTTGCGTATCCTTTCGACTTGAATATTATAAGCATCTTCTTCAACCTTGCCGCAACATGGTGCAAGGCAGCGGCCTATATGATAGTAGAGGCAGGGGCTTTTCCTTGGTTTAAAGGTGCGGCATTTGCGAAGGGTAAAGGTTTTTTCGATTAAAGCCAGGGTCTTATCAAGGGCCTGGACATTCGGAAAGGGGCCGAAATAGAGGCTTCCATCTTCCACGATGCGCCTTGTGCGAAAAACTCTCCCAAACTTATCCGCAGTAATCCTGACCACCGGGTAAGTCTTACCGTCTTTAAGGTTGATATTGTACTTTGGGCTATGCTGCTTTATCAGGGTATTCTCGAGAAGCAGGGCCTCGTACTCATTAGAAACGATTATCGTTTCTATCGTTTTGCTGTTGCGGATTAGGGCCGCAGTTTTTACGTTTTTTGTTATTGCAAAATAGGAATTTAACCTGTTTCTTAGGGCACGAGCTTTCCCTACATAAATTATCCGATTTTCACTGTCGCGCCATATATAAACCCCGGGTTCAAGGGGTGTATTCTTTACGAAACCCTTCAGAAGAGCATAATTTTCTGACAACCTATTATGAACCATTGGTTAATTTACCGATATATAAGTATAGAATGAGAAACATATCCCATATCCGAATAATTATTTTATCATACATTTTTTTCCTTACAACAGGTAGTATATTTGGAGTAGGAGAAAGATCGATAAGCATTGGCGGCGAAGACGGCTGGGGCAGGATTGAAAGGAGGCAGGACATCGTCGAGGCCTCCATGATAAGACCCAACCCGGTGCTTGTTCTTTCCGGCAGGGCGAGTACTTCGGCTAATATAGATGCAAATTTAGACGCATACCTATCCTTCGATGAGGGAACTACGGGGCTCTTTAGAGACTCGCAGGGGAACTACGATATAAGTATTGCTCCACAAATTACTGCGGTGGGCCTTCCTTGGAGCATGGTCGGCCCCGGTGCTGCTCTGTTCACGGGAGGAGGAAGCACGGTAGGGAGCACTGACGGTCTGACGCTAAAGCCCCTTGAGCAGGCTATCTTTGCCCAGGGTAATAATGTCAGGGATTTTTCCATAGAGTTCTGGCTATATCCCCATAACCTTGAAACAGGGGAGCAGATCTTCTTCTGGAATTCTGTAAGATTAAACGGCAGGGGAACCTTTGATCCCCAGCGCATCCAGGCAAATGTATCAAGAAATAGGCTTGTTTGGACATTTGACCATTTCTTCCTGTCTCCCGGCAGGGAAAGGTCTCAAGATATATCATTTTCAAGCCCCCTCTTACTTAACAGGACATGGAGCCATCACTTAATTCGCTTTGACGCTGACCTCGGACTGCTTGAATACCTTGTAGACGGCAGACTCGAAGTGGTTGAATACATGACATCGAACGGGCGCGAGGGCGGAGAGGTCTTTACACCGCATATCGGACGGGACCCGCGGATAGTCCTTGGCGGGCGTTTTACCGGCATGATTGACGAGTTCCGCATTCACAGGTTAAGTTCGGATTCCTCAAGGTTGACCAGGTATCCGAGCAGGGGCGGGCGCATACAGACCCATACGATTGATCTTGGCCGAACGAACAGCAGGGTAAATAGGGTCGAGGCCTTTGGCGGCCGGACCGGGATCCCTGCATCATCAAATTTTAATCAAAATGTGCGAAATGAATATGCAGGGAACGGGCAATTACGGTTCCCCGATCACTCTGAAATAAGCCTGTTTATTCGAACGAGCAATCATCGATATATTTGGGATGATAGCTGGACTCCGATAATCTCAGGGGCTCCGTTACCGCCGGGTCTTGAAGGCAGGTATGTCCAGATTGCTGCGGATTTTTTCCCCTGCGGAAGGGGGGAGACTTCGCCTTACCTTTCGGAAATCAAGGTATTCTTCCATACTGCAGAGCCTCCTACTCCCCCGTCAAATATTATTGCAGTTGCAAGAGACGGGGCTGTGGAGCTGTCCTGGAGGCCGAATCACTCAAGGAATCTTGGCGGTTATATTTTATACTACGGCACTGCAAGCGGAGAGTACTTTGGTGATAACGGGATGCAGCCCTCCCCGATTGATGTCGGAAACCGGACATCAATACGCATTGAGGGTTTGAGAAACGGAACCCTATACTACTTCGCAGTTGCAGCGTATGACATGGTCACAGACCCTGCGATGCACCCTGAGCCCGGAGACTTTTCGCGAGAGGTTGCAGCACGCCCCCTAAGAATGGCAGAATAGGAAGATGTCATTAAACTGCGGTATAGTCGGACTTCCCAATGTGGGGAAATCCACCATCTTCTCTGCCCTAAGTTCAACCCCTGCCGAAGCTGCAAATTATGCTTTTACCACGATTAATCCGAATATTGGTATTGTAAGTGTCCCCGATGCCCGTCTTGAAAAACTGGTCGAAATCATCAAACCGAAACACAGCATCAGGGCAACAGTGGAATTTGTAGACATTGCAGGCCTTGTCAGGGGAGCGTCAATGGGAGAAGGGCTTGGAAATCAATTTCTGTCCCATATAAGAGAAGTGGGAATAATAGCACATATTGTTCGTTGTTTTGATAACCCTGACATATTTCATGTAAACAATAAGGTTGATCCGGCCTCTGACATTGAAATTATAAACACAGAACTTGCTTTGGCAGACCTTGGTACTCTTGCAAAACGCAGAGAACGAACAGAGCATTCCCTAAGAGTAAAGGGAAAAACTGACCAAAAAGCTGCAGAAGCTGAACTGATAGTACTTGATAAAATAGGCCCAATTTTGGAGAAGGGGCAGGTATTGCGTTCTATTAATTTAAGCGATGAAGAGAAGGCTATTATTAATGACTGCCAATTTATCACTGCAAAGCCGTTGCTTTATGTTTGCAATGTTGATGAGGATGGAATGAAATTCGGCTCAATGCATGCGGAGACAGTCAGGAAACTCGCCGCAGAAGAGGGCTCTGCCACGGTAACCATCTGCGGGAAGTTTGAAGCTGAGCTTATAGCAATAGAAGACTCTGCGGAAAAGTCGGCCTTCCTCGAAGAGATGGGTCTTAAAAATACGGGGCTCTCGTCTCTAATACATGAGGCGTACAGACTCCTGGGACTGCGCACTTTTTTCTCCACAAGGAATGATGAGTGCCGTGCCTGGACCATAAGGGCAGGGGACAGTGCATCAAAGGCAGCAGGCAGTATTCACACGGATTTTGAGAAGGGCTTTGTCAAGGCAGAGGTCTACTCTTTTGACGATATAGAGAAATACGGCAGCGAGGCAAAGATTAAAGAAGCGGGGAAGTACCGCCTTGAGGGAAGAGATTATATCGTACAAGACGGTGACGTGATTTATTTCAAATTCAATCTTTAGTGCTTGACCTGTGGGAAAAGTGAGTTGATAATATAGCTCATGATAGACCCAATAGTTTTAGGACAATACTCCTTTTTCGATGGCCTTGAACAGGACCAGATCGATTATATTCTACCCCTGATGCAGCAGGAAGAATTCGAAGCAGGTGTGGATATAATAACCGAGGGCAAGCATAATGATAGAATTTACTTTGTAATTGAGGGAAACGTAGCAGTACTAAAGCAGGGTATAATTCTGATGAGACTTGGAAAGGGTGATGTCTTCGGCGAATTGGAAGTTCTGGATGTAAGCCCTGTCGAGGCGACGATTAAGACAATAGCCTCTACAAAAGTTATAAGCCTTTCAATTGATGCCCTTGGTGAAATTTTCGAGAAAAATTTGAAGGCTTATGCGTTTTTACTTACAAATCTTGCAAGAGATGTTTCCCGCAGGCTTAGGTATATGGATGATAAACTGGTTGACGATGTCCGTTATACAGAGTGGAGCTAACTAAACTGAAAATCATTTTAATTTCTCTTTTGATAATCTTTTCTCAAAGTGTCTTTGCGACAGTTCCCGAGAGAGCTCTAAGAGGGATAAGTGCCGCAGATGCAAGACATAACCTTATTGTAACAGCAGAATCCTTCCTTGGTACTCCATATCGTTATGCAGGCATCGACAGGGGAGGCCTTGATTGCTCAGGCCTTGTGTTTTTAAGCTTTTGGGAGAGTTTCAATGTAGAGGTTCCAAGAACTGCAGAGGGAATCTATCGATGGGCAGAAACGATTGACAGGGAAGAATTACAACCCGGTGATCTTGTTTTTTTTGTTACCGTGGGGACGGCTGTTTCGCATGTAGGAATTTACGTGGGCAATGGAAGATTCATCCACTCGGCATCGGAGGGACCAAATACCGGGGTGATCTATTCAAGATTGGATGAAAGTTATTGGAGACGTACATATAGAGGAGCAGGAAGGGCCCTGCCAAGAGACACAGCCGGTGCAGTAGCGCTTTTACCAAGGCAGCGTAATTGGTCAGACCCCGGCTTCTTCCTCGGCTTTGCCGGCGCATGGACTTGGGGAGGCTTTTTTGAAGGAGCTCCCTCGTCATTCAGGGGCATTTCCGGAATGGCAACAGCGGGGTATAAGTGGTTACGATACAGCGCAGGCTTTGAAGTCAGGCAGGAATGGGACAGGGCTCTTGGAGTCTATAGAGTGCCTGTGTCAATTTCTTTCGGGACTGACACTTCCCGCATCTTTGGCGGGCCTGCATACACATTCGGAGAGCCTACATTGAGTCTTGCTGACAGCGACAGGAGGTACTTAAGAGCCATTCTATGGGAGGCCGGCACATCCCTGGCACTTCCTCCGGTACGGATAGGTCCCGGAGCACTTTCTCTTTACGGAGAGCTCGCCTATAGGCACTTCCGTCCCATAGAGGGGGACTTCCATTGGAGACCCGATCTGACAGCTAATCTCCGTCTCTCGACAGGAATAAGATATTTATGGAAGGTGCAGAATTTTTTGTAGGAAAATGTAACCAATATAGTGATATTATGTTGTAATTGATAAAGAAAAGATGAGCTTTTCTTCGGCCGTTTATACGGACACTCCCAAACGTTTTACTTAGCCGCCACCGTTTCCTCCTTATCGGTGGCGGCGCTTTTTTTAAGCTATTTTACTTTTAAAAGGTTTTGTATTATGATAGACTTGATATTTGAATGGGATGAAGAAAAAGAGCAAGATAATATTAAAGCTCACGGTATCCCTTTTGAAGCAGCTACACGGATATTTTTTGACTATTACCGCATGGAACGCCATGATGATGATTCAAGCGATAAAGAAGATCGATGGCAAACCATGGGGCTTTATGAAGATGTACTTTTTGTGGTTTATACGGAGAGAGCGGATGTTATTCGTATGATTTCAGCCCGTAAGGCAGAGCCTTTTGAAAGGAGGATATATCATGGCGATAGTGAGATACACGGCTGGAAAAGAGTTAACCCCTGAAAAAGACGCGGAACTAAGGGCGCAGATAAGAGAAGCGGCAAAGAGACCTTATACCTATGATCCGGATTCTCCCCTACTTACGGAAGAACAGCTTAAGGAATTTAAACCTGTTAATTTTGATAGCATGGAAGAGAGAGCCCAAGCAATGAAGCAATGTACCCCATCTCCGGCATTAGCTACCTCGGAAAGTCGTTAAAGTAACGAAAAGAACTCTATAGCAGGGACAGGACTCGAACCTGCGACCTCCGGGTTATGAGCCAGCTTAATGCTTAGAATAAATGGTACTATAATGAATATTTTATGTTCATTCAAGAGCATATATAGTCATTGATAATCAAATGTTTTGTCATAGTTTTTTCATTCTTTATTACGCCTAACGAAAAAGACATAAGCGAAGTTGCCCCGGATTCCTCCAAGACAGTTTCAGCAATCAGATACTATATTGTCATTGCCGATATTTGGGGTATAATTAAATTGTGGGTTATGGTAAAAGACCCTGCTGACTGGAACCTCCGAGAAATCGAAGCCGGTTCATATACGGCAGCCCCACCTGTCGCATAGCCGTTTGATCCGGTAACAGGAGATAACGATGAGGCAAGGGCTTTTATCATTTTATTTTGTTGTATAACAGAGGGTGAATTTAAAGCGTCTCTGTATGAGGTGCAGGACTTGGCCCCGGGTGTGCCGCACGGCTCTTCGGACATCCCACTACACCTCACAATATATTACAGCATCACTCCGGAAAAGTCAGTGTGGTTCGTACCTAATTCCTACCTGTTCGCGAACATCCTTTATTGCGGATCGTCCACGCCGCCCTCGAAGATTTCTTCCAGACTCTCCTCCAGATTCGACAGTAGTCCCTCCAGATTCTCCTTGGTTATCTCCCTGCCCGCCGCCAAGCACATCGAGATCGCCTGTGCCTTCGCTCCCTCCGCTCCGTACTGACGGAGTACCAGCGGGTAATTCTTGTGATCCAGTTCCAGAATGATTTTGTTCATTGTCCTTTCTCTCTGTTCCCAACTTTTTTCTGAAAATTCCTGCCTAACTGTCTTTTTCTTCTTTCTGTAGGCCCTCGTCCCGGCGTCTTATAAATTCATCCAGCTCGGCTTGTTTCCGATTGGATATTTCTCTTTGTGCAGGGCTTAGCCCTCCCAAGTTACCTGAATCTTCGCCGGTGACCATATTCATATAAATCTCTGTCATTTTATCGTCTAACTGAAAGGTTTTTTTTTCTGTTTTTTCCATATCCTTACCTCCATCTTTTACATCCGACATTGAATTACCCTCTATCTTAATTATACCTTAATTATCGGATTTTTGTTTGTCAGGTGTTTTTATTCTGCGCCTTATTGGTCATTACTGTTCTCCTCCCTTCTTGCCAATTTCACCTGTCCAATGGTCAATTTTGAGAATGTCCGATAGTTCATTGCATATGTCCTTGATGATGTGCCAGTAACCGTAGACATCGCTGGCTGCTACAGGTTTATTTGAGCTTGGTGCCTCATAATAACTAAAAAATGTTGTGATGGCTTCCAACTTTGAATAAATTACTGATAGCCGTTCTAAATCACTCATATTTTCGAGCCAGTGATAATTACCCGGCGGCCATGCTAAAATCTGCTGTTTCTTTTCTTTTGCCATTGTTTCCTCCAATTTTCTTGGTTCTGCTGCTTAAGATAGCCGGGTTAAACGGCTCCGGTACTGTATTCAAGTTGTATTTTTCGCTCTACTGCTTCCCCCACTTCGCCAAACTCTATAATGTCGAACAAGCGAAGTATTGTTTGAGCATTTCTTTGAATTACGCTATACATGGCAAGATTAAACGCGGCATCTATGCTGTCGTCTGATATATTACTTGCATATATGCCGCCACCTTTGGCCAGATCCCGGATTTCATAAAGCAAGCCCTTAAATGTTTCCAGTTGCATTGTTACCTCCTTAAACTGCCAGGGCTAATCTGGCGCCCCGGATTTCACCTTCCAGTACTTGTAACACCAGAAACTGTCCGCGCATTGCATTAACTACAGGGGTCAATGTTCGGGGCACATAACCCAGGCGATATAGCCCGCGCCCATTGTTGACACCTACCATGACGGCAATGGCCGCAGGGTCTACAGGGTTAGTGGGCTCAGGTACCAATACAGCTTTGATTTGTCCGGGGTTGTATGTTGCCAAGCGCCTGAGGGCTTCCTGACGGTTCCCAAAGGACACGCCCCGGACTGCCATCTCAAGCCCACCGGCTTTTACGATTGCCCATGCCTGAACGAAGGCGGCGCTCCTGTCATTTCCTTTGGCTGCCAGGCGATTGCCCAGGCTCATTACTTTGCTTTTCATTTCATAGTTTGTCATGTTCTTACCCCCGTATCAATGTTTATATTTATAATATACACCCTTTTGTTGATTTTGTCAAGAGAAATATCAAATTATTTTTGAATTTTTTAAGTTTTTTATTGTCAATATAAAGTTTATAGTGTATATTATAAAGGGAGGCGGTTACATGAGCATGATTGAAAAAATCCGCATTTTACTGGTAAAACGAGGAAATATATCAGAAGCGGAGCTTGCTAGGCGATTGGGCGATAGTCCCCAGAATTTCAATGCAAAAATGAAACGAGACAACTTCACAGATAAGGACTTACAGCGGATAGCCGAAGTCTTAGACTGCACCTTTAAGGCTACTTTCAGGATGAACGACACCGGGGAAGAGATATAACCGTTGTTTTGTCTGACATAGCCTTACAATACTTATCCCAGATTTAGGAGAAATCGCTTGAGTTTTTAGAGGTTTGTGGTATATTTATAATATCAGGTTTAGGGGCAGAGGCGGGTTTAGCTACCGCCGGCGATTCTTCAGTGGTCGCAGGGACAGCCGGGATTGCTTCCGGCGCCCCTTGAACCGATATTTTTGCATTTGAAATATCTGTCCTACCATTCATTGTTACTACATATCTATGGAAATTGTCCGTTTTCAGGAATTTTCAGGGCTTGAATGTACCCTGTGAGGACTGCTATTTTACTTTTAGAAGGTTTTGTATTATGATAGACTTGGTATTTGAATGGGATGAAGAAAAAGAGCAAGATAATATTAAAGCTCACGGTATCCCTTTTGAAGCAGCTACACGGATCTTTTTTGACTATTACCGCATGGAACGTCATGACGATGATTCAAGCGATAAAGAAGATCGATGGCAAACCATGGGTCTTTATGAAGATGTACTTTTTGTGGTTTATACGGAGAGAGCGGACGTTATTCGTATGATTTCAGCCCGTAAGGCAGAGCCTTTTGAAAGGAGGATATATCATGGCGATAGTGAGATACACGGCTGGAAAAGAGTTAACCCCTGAAAAAGACGCGGAACTAAGGGCGCAGATAAGAGAAGCGGCAAAGAGACCTTATACCTATGATCCGGATTCTCCCCTACTTACGGAAGAACAGCTTAAGGAATTTAAACCTGTTAATTTTGATAGCATGGAAGAGAGAGCCCAAGCAATGAAGCAATGTACCCCATCTCCGGCATTAGCTACTTCGGAAAGTCGTTGAAGTAACGATAAGAATTAATTAACCAGAGCCCCGGATTAATGAACTCTTTTTAAACCCCACTGACTCTCTAAAAAATGCCCCCAGGAGCGCAATAGAAGCTCACCACGGCTTTATCCGGGGCTTTGTTACCTACTACTTACTTTACTAAACAAAGAAACTCCGGAATGCGGTAGCCCAACAGCGGACCAATCCCGCTGACGTGAACTTCCTTAATCCGGAGCCTATACTTAATATACTTGAAAACATAAAGATGTCAAGAATTTTTTCCACAAATAGCCCCGGAGCAGGAACTCTTTATCGGCAGGACTAATTCTGCCAACAACCTGCAAGGGGCTATATCTAAAGTATCGCATAAATCTGAAAAAAGGACAGTACCATCAGACCCCCGGCACTCGACTTAACGGCTCACCCGCAGGGAGGTACTGCCCTTAATATAACTATACTACTAAATATGTGAAATACTAATAAGTCATTGACTCCCCTTCCCTCTTGTAGAAACCACCTCTTTGATTATGCACCCAAGGTTCTTTTGCAGTGTTTGCCATATAACATCAGGAATATCCTCAATAAGCCATGGCAGAAATAAACAGGTAATACGGGCCTCAATACCGGTGGTATTACTTGGCGATTCAGTCTGTGCAGTCCGATGGCCCTTGGAGCTCGCTCGCTGCCCGCCTTGTTTATTAACCGATCCATTTTCATGTATGAGACCCATATTACCAAATTGCTTCATATCTCAATATAACGCTCGCAAGGTTGCCCGTTTCTTACAACCCTACCCCTGGTACAGAGGTAATTTTCCAGACAATAAAGGCAGTGTTTTGGAGCGTTTCCCGGGCGCTTTTGCACTTCAAAGTATTCCCCGCAGACTCTGCCTTCCCCTTGTTTTGGACCGACCCGGAAATTATGAGGTGTTGCAAGGCGCTTACAATGTAAACAATCCGGGGCTCCTTCTGCCGGGCGAACAGTCGGAGCTCTCACAACACTAAGCTCTTTGAACCTTTGGTTGTTTTTATACTCTTCATCGCACTGTGCCTGATAATCGATGTAGCTATGGCACGGGGGATAGACAACACCGGCAAAGAACTGCCGTCCTGCGGCTGTCGCGCAATGCCTTTTGTTTGAGCAATAAGCACAATCATGGTCTGCCCCGGATGGTTTGGGTAATGGGTCATAACTCTGGACTTCCCGTATTTTACCGGTACTGTCTCTTACAACTTCTTTCATGGCTATATCCTTAGTTTTTGAAGAAGTTTCTGCTTGGATTTTTGGAGTTGTGCAGATTTAATTTTCCCAATGAGGAACGCGCGGCTCTTTGGCTTGAGTTTACCGGTGCTTAGTTCCGTCTCAATAGCTCCGCACTCCAAAACAGTCAACTCTCCACCGGCGACTGACTTTACAAGAATTGGTTTTGCCGCATTCAACATGGCATGATTTAATGCCTGCTGATCAACAACAAAAGGAACTCTAGCCTTTTTTTTCTTTCGTAATACAAGCTTTTTCATCCTGTACCTCCCAAATATTATATTGCAAGGGCATACACCCTGCTTTTCACGGCTCTTCTATACGATATTCCGGGCTTGGACGTTGTATAAAACCATCATCCTCAAGCTGCTTCACCATCTCATCCCTCCTTTTCCTTCGCTCTATGTAAACTTCAGTTTTTGCTAACTCATTCATGATCCGGATGGTTTCCTCGGCATCGTATACGTCATCGTCTCCTCCGGGATTTTGCCTTTGATAAAGCTCCTTAATTTCTCCCATTGCTGCTCTTTTTGAACCGAATGAATATCCCACGATTTTCCCCTCCTTCATGTCAATAATTGGTTGCTCCAGTGCCATTCTCTTTTCCGGTGCAATTTCTTCAATTGGTTTAAATGATGTCCCTGAGACATAATCTGCCAAATCATAGAAGGCCCTATTTTCTAAGGAATTGATATATCGCCTGTATAGGATGTCCACGGTCTCGGTATTAATTTTCTTAGAAATCTTTTCAATCTCTTCCAAGACTTTTGGGTTCTTGCAGAGTTTATACCCGGATATGTGTGCATTCCGTGACGCATATCCGGCGGCAATGGCAGCCCGTGTTTTATTCTGGAATGTATCAGCACCGGGAAAACAAAACCAAAAGACGAACCTCTTAGCCTTGTCTGTAAGCGAATTGCTAATGCCCGTTATATCAATAGTGATTCCTTGATATGTGTTTTTCTGTGCAACGGTTTTTTTCTTTATCATTGCTTTTTCCCAAAAACAGGGGGGAAATTATAAGCTTTTGTAAGTCGAAAAGGCTGTTTATTATCGGGGAATTGTGATTCTCCCTTTCCAATAAGGGATTCAATCATAAGGATGGCCATCTCTTCATCCAAAGCACCAAAGAAGTGCGGCTTTCCATCGAGTGTTATTGCACTCGAAATTACAAAGATAAATGGCCATTCTACTGTGTTATTTTTCTTAATCCTTACTCGATAATTAGAATCCAGATCGACAACCCGGCCTAAGTAGAGGTATTGGTTTGTGAACAGCTTAATATGGTCTGTTATATTTACCTCTCCGACTGCTTTAACAATTTCAAGTAATCCTCTTCTCATAATCTCCCTTCCTTCAAGCTATTAAAAAAATCTGTGATGTTCTCTGCCCCGTACATAGGTATGATTTGCCCGGAAGTTAATATCCAATAATCAGCTTCATTGTGAGCAAACGGTTCTCCGGAATCATTATTTTTTAGATTTAATGCATTAATTCCTTCAGGTGAATAAAGCATTATGTCTCTTTCGATTTCACACTGCCCATATAATAAAGCTGTCTGAGCAAAGAAGTCAGTTGTTGTCATTTACCCTCCTCAAATAACGGCCCGTCACCGACATATCCTGCTTCTCGTTAATAAAGAGATCAATTTCAAATCCACGATGCTTTTAGGTGTTTTGGGATAAGTGAAAGATACTACAGCCATTAATTCCTCCTATCGGATAAAGTCATTATCCATGCTTCGTCCATCTTCCTGTTTAAATCTTATTTCCTGTGCTTGTTGTTGTGCCTGTGCTTTTTATGGCTAGGTTGTTTAATGAATTGTTTGCTTTATTACCATCAAGGTGAACAATTTCCGAAGGATCACCCATGTCTGTATCGATAAAATCCCATTCATAAACTTTATGGGGAACGTTTTTTGAAAGTTCATCAATCTTCTTGTAGATTGGTTCCAGTTCTTTTATAAACGCTTGCACTTCTTGGCTGTGTTCGTTTGGCTTGTATTCGCTATAACCTTGTGCAGCATTATCAAGAATGTAATATAAACCAGAGCATATGACTTCAAAACAGTGTGTGATATCTTCTTTGTTTTCTTCAATTTTGTAAGTTTCCATTTGTACCCTCTTAATACATTGATTTAAAAGACGAGATAACTTCGCCCATGTTAGTGTACCTTGCGTCCGATAGAATGAACTCTATTCTTGACAATATTCATAAATACTACCTATAGCTTTATCCGGTTCTTTAATTTTCTTTTTCAGCTCAATTTTCTCTTGAATTAATAATATGTTTGCATAATTTACTGCAAGCAATGCCTTCTGTAATTCATATGTTTCCTTATCATTTGTTTTAGGAATTACTCTCAGCAATGCACAATGCAGGTAATACGGGTTTCTTAGTAAAATATCGATTTTGTCCATTAATTCCTCCTATGGTATATCTTCAATAACCGGTAATAAGTCAAGTATACGCTTTCGCTCTTGTTCTTGTTTTTCAATAGCTTGATCATAAAGTTTTTGATCTAGGTTCATTTCTATAGCGTTTGTTATAAGTGCGTCCAGGATTTCCGGCTTTAATGCATCAAGCTCCCATGATCGGGTTCCATGTTTTGCCTTGTATTTTTCAAACCTTTTGTCTTTTTCCTTTGCAGGGTAAGGTGGCAGCTTGTACTTTTTAATTTGCGACATAGTCAGGGCTATGCGGTTTACCGTTACCGTTGCCCCGAAGGTTCCCATTCTTTCTATAATCATCCTGTCAATGTCTGTCCCCGAAGGATCATGATCACCTAAATAAAATATGATACATTCTCGGCCCTGTTCTGCCTTTTCAGTAAAGCGGTTAGCGGCTGCCCATAGTGAAGAATTAGAAGCGTAGCCTTTGCAAGAAAAGCAAGAGCAGTCCAGGCGACCAGCGGCTTGCTCTACTATTCCGATCAATGCGTCCTTCTCTACCCATACCTCACAATAGCGATCCTGCCCTTCCCATAAATCGCGTCGGTATTGGTGCGCCGCACCCTGCACTATTTCGGCGGGTGTTTCCCAGTGCGGTAATGCTCGATGTTCACGGTGTCTGTCCTCTATGGCGTTCCAGTCGATAAGCCCGGTAAGGCGACCATTGCTTACAAGACGGCCGATGTTATTATAGGATTTTTCAGAATTTTCAATAACTTCTCTTGAAACAAGCTGATAGTAAATTTGCCGTAATGTCAAAGAATAACCTGCGGCTTCATACTCAGCTATTATTTCGTTAATTTGGTTTATCTGAATCAAACCTCGGCGCTGTATTTTTATATTTTCATACTGAATAAACGGCATTCTTACCCTCCTCAAATAACGGCCCATCACCGATATATCCTGCTTCCCTCAATGCCCGGTCAAGCTCCTGCCAGCTTCGGACTACAAGTGCCAAACCGCCGAGGCCCCGGATATCATCAAGGAACTGTTTCTGTTCAGGTGATAGTCGCCCATTCGGGGCTTTACACTCCACGCATAAAAACCTACCGCCTCGAAGTATGCCAAGTATGTCTGAAGAACCCACTTTGCCAAACCTCATGAAACGCCCCGGACCAATGCGAACGGCACCGGTATTATTTCTCCAGTGGTAAATCCCTCGGGCTTCAAGATAATGAAGGCAGCCTTTTAGGATATGGCTCTCGGGAATTACCATATATCAAACTCCTCTACGGTCTCTACAACCTCTATAGGTTTTTTCAAGTGATTATCATGATCTCTTTTTTCAATTCCTATAGAGGGTATAGAGCTTGTAGAGGCCATAGAGGCCATAGAGGGTGTAGAGGATACCAAATAAGTCCCTGCCAAATTCTGCAATATTCCTGAATTGACCATTTTAATTAGAATATTTTGTATCGTTGACAGAGAGCCGGCATATCCCTCTTTCTTTAATCCTTTATGTATTGCTGAAGGCCCATTTCCGCCATTTTCCCTAAGCCAATCAAAAATTAACTGCCGGGTATCGCTCTCCTGTATTTCATTTTTATCTCCTGCTATTGTCCAATTACAGTCGGGGTCAAAAGTCAAAATAAGTTCTTGTTCCTCTATGTCCCGCCCGGTTAAATTAAGCTCGCCCTGACGGTTCCCCCGGCCTCTTTTCAATGTGATTGTTGCATCCGCTGTTCCGTTGATTGCCTTTGATCCCAAGGTATTATCCATCCAATCACCACCGGATTCTTTATTATTTGACCCCTTACGGGTATGATGAATAATTATGATTCCTATATCTAGGGAATCAGCTATATTTTTCAATTGTGTCAATTTATTGCTGATTTCGGTATAGTCTTTTAGGTCAATAGTTGGGAAAAACTTGATAAAAGTATCGATTATTACCAAGCGGATTGAAGGGTTATCTTTTAAATATGTTTCAAGCGCCGGAACTCCGCCTATCCATTTATCAGCAAAGTACAGATTTGGTATATTACCGGCTTGTAGTTGATTGAGTCGCCTCTGCAATCGCCTACTATTGTCTTCAAGGCAAAGATATAACACAGCCGTTTTGTCAACTTTAATTTTCCCCAGAACATAAGTTCCCAAAGCTAAACTTATACCAAGCCCCATTGCAAGCCAGCTCTTGCCCAGTTTCTCGGCACCTGAGAGAATTGTCAGTCCCGGAGCTAAGAAGTTATAAATAATCCATTGGATCGCAGGAAAAACCATTCCAAGGATCTCTGTCGCTGAGTGGATGACATTTTTTTGTCTCGCCTTTTCCTGAGATGACAATGTGGTTTTTAATTGCTGAACTACTTCATCAATATCTTTATTCCCGATATTTTCAGCGGCTTGTTTTATCGCTGATTCGATCTTATTGCTCCGATATTTCTCAATTAAAGAATGAGCGTAGTATTCGATATTTTCAATTATAACTCCGCTTGTAAGGTCTCCATAATAAGACGGTCCACCGGTCTCATTATCCTTTTTTCCGTCTTTCATGAAATGTTCATGAAGAATTACAATGTCAGGAGCACATTGTTTTTTAATCTGTTTCAATGCTTGGAAAATTATTTTATTCCGTGGCTGTAAAAACATCTCATCAGTTAACTCGTCCGGAATGTCTGCTCCCTGAAGAATTGACCCAAGGACAGATTTTTCAAAATAATATTCATCTGCCATTGGCTGGCTCCCTTACAGTCGTCATCACAGAGACAATTTTCTCAATTCTGAAAGCAGGAAGCCTGTTTCTAAATGTAACAATTAATGAAACGCCCCCAAAATCAATGCCCTGTAACTCCGATTCGAACTTGCGGATCACATCCGGAGGAACGCCTATTGTCGATTTGACTTTGAGAATTTTGTCCGGTATAATAGGATTGGTTGCCTGGCCCCGGATGAGTTCGCTCTGAGGGGCTTTTTTCATTCCTGTCCTCCGGCCTGAACTAGACATCTTGAAAGAAATTCCTCGATGTCGGCCTCAGCGAAAAAAAACTTTTTTCCAATTTTGCGAAACGATATCTTTCTGGCTTTGATAAGTCTGCGTAAGCCGCATACAGAGATTCGTATCCTCTCAGAAGCTTCCCGTATGTCCAACAAATTCATAATCCCTCCTCTTTCGTGAAACGCTGGGCACAAAAAAAGGCCGGACAGAGGTAATCCCTCGATCCGGCCTGTTTCTCAGTGCCAAAGTACGCCTCAAACGGGCGCAATTAGTTTTTTCGTAACAAATTATGCGTTACTATGAAAATCTTATCATAACTTGGCATATGTTGTCAATATTTTTTTCAAAATTATTTTATGAAAACACCATTGCCTCTACAGATTTTCTGGGTTATATTTTTTGCAAATTTATCACTGTGAGAAATTTGCACAATGCCATCGATTAACCGTTCTATCGGTGTTGTGCTTTATTCTTGATTAACAACTATGCTCCTTTTTTCACAAACTGCAAAATGTTACTAAATACATCCCCGGCTTTTACTCCCAGCTCAGCTATCACTCCATCGGTAATATGTGCTTGATAGTGCTCTGCCATGGCCCTGCTTCGGTGTCCGGTAATACGAGCTATTTTATCTGCTGCTACTTTATCCGCCATACGACTTGCATAATAATGACGGAATGAATGAACATCGATTTTTCTTCCTGATATGTCTATACCCTTAGGTTTATCGGGTTTAATATCTGCCCGATGGTAGAGGTGCTCTTCTCCGTATAATAAGTACGGGGCTTTGCATGGGCCGGCTATAACTTCAGGATCGCTCCATTCCCCCTCTAGTTCTCCCTTGGCGTTCTTCTTGCCCCGGATCACCCAGAGACACCCATCTCCAAAGGGAGGATCTGTATACCACCCAAGAGGAGCATCATTCGATGCCTTTATAGCTAATGCAAGTCCTTGCCTAAATACATCACCGGAGCAGGGGCTATCATATTTATCGCTGTAGAAAATAAACGGGTTTGAATTATTAATGTGCGGGTTATCTGCACATAGCTCAAGCAATAAACTGCGGACTTCCGGTAAGAGGGGAACCCTCCGAGGCTCGCCATTTTTCGGGGTTTTTAAGCCGTCATAGTCGCTCCAGGAGTTAGACACATCAAGCACAACCTCTCCGATGTCATTCTGACGGATAGCCCTTATTTCTCCGCTTCTTATACCTGTTGTGCAGGCAAGAAGGCAACCTATATAAGCACGCTTGTCTTGCCACTTTACCTGAAATAATAACTCTGTTTCTGTTTCAGTCAGTACATCTCTGCGTTTTGATCCCCCTGAAAACCTGGTAAGCCCGGCAGAAGGGTTTAAGTGGATCAAGCCTTCAGTATAGGCCCATTTCAAGGCAGTTGTTCCTTGCAAGAGAACATTATTCACGCTTTTAGGTGCCAGTCCCTTTTTCTCTTTTAAGACCAGAGAGAAATCCCTAAGGTCTTGGCGAAGTACAGCATTAAGAGGTTTTTTCCCGAAATAAGGCTCCCAATGTTTGGCGATGATCTGAAGAGCCTCATGGCAATACCGGCGGGTAATCCTGTGACCGTGAGCCAGCTTATCTCGAATGTAAGGTGAATTATCATAATCCCAAAATTCTTTTAGAAAGCGGATTAAAGCTTTTTGTCCCGGACCGACTTTGCTGATGCCTAATTCTATAAGACCTCGGCTTTTTAATGCGTTGGCAATAGCAAGGGCATCATCCACTGTCAATTCAACAGTGCGACACGCTTTAAGTATGTTTTTGAAATCGCTTAATTGAGCTAAAGTCCGGGGCTCCTTTGATTTCCCTTTTGGGATTCCGTTTTTTAGCCAATCTGCAATAATAAGCAGAGCTTCATCACGATTTTTTGTACGCGTACTCTTGGCTGTAAGGGGTAATCTTGTTTCTTGGTCAATTAAAACGGCATAGAAAATGCCGTTCCGTTCATGTAAGTAAAACCTGCGCATAGCAACCTCCCGGCATGACTAAAAGGTGTTTTTGCACACTTTTTGTCATACTTGATTTGTTCTAAGCGCCGGTTCTTCCGGTAGCTTCTTATAAATCCTTACTACATAAAGAGTTAGGTTTAGCAGGGACAGGACTCGAACCTGCGACCTCCGGGTTATGAGCCCGACGAGCTGCCAACTGCTCTACCCTGCGTTGGACTGAAGTGCAGTATATCTATAAATCAATCGAGCGTCAAGCTAATTGAGGCGAAAAAGGCGGCGAGAGCTATAAAGATTGCAAACATGGATGGGAGTGCAGGGCTTACTATGGCAAGGTTATAGGCTCCGTGAATAAAAACGGCTGAAATAAACCAAAAAAGAGATTTCCCCTTATTTTCATTAAAAGAAAATACAGCGGCTCCTACTCTAATGCCGCATGCACCGTGAAGAGGCGCAGCAGTAAAAGCTCTAAGCCATGTTATGCTGATATCACTTATTCCATGATACGCATTTTCTACTAATGCAAATCCAAGGCCTATAATTAAACCGAGGGCAGCTCCTGAACCTGAAATTGCATCAAACTTTTTTGCAAGTAAAATAAAAGGAACAAGGACAATTATTCGGCTTACTTCCTCCGACATTGCAATCCGGATAAAAATATCATAAAAAATAACAGCAAGCCCGTTAAACCTTATTGGCGGGATAAACTCCTGCAAAATAGCAGCAACCATAAATGAAATAATTCCTGCCGTCAGGGAAAGGAGGAATAGGGGCAGGGTAAGCCGATGTTTTTTCAGCTTGAACCAAATTAGAGCGATTATTGCAGGAAAGGCAGAGGCAAGCAATAAAAGCAATAGTACCCGGATTTCGCTCATTTCTTGGCCTTGATTAATCCGTCCTTTACTGCCCAATCATGAATGATCTTCTTTATTCCTTCGTTGACAAGTTTTAAAGATTTTTCACAGGAGGGGCAAATAAACCTGCCCTGGGGATCGAGTTTGGTTTTTGCGCAGGCTATGCAATAAGTTTTCCCGCAAGTCGGGCATGAGCCTGCAGGAAGATCATCGGGGGGCATGGCATAGAGTCTTAGGGTAGGAACTGCGGGGGGGTCTTTTAGGACCTTCCAGTTTCTTTCACAGGAAGAACAATCCACTATTCTATATATTTCCTCATCAAGGCGGGCCTTAAGTTCCTCACGGCTTTTGGCTGTTTCATTTTTAAGATTCAACTTGTCAAGGCGATTCATAATTATTTCTGCATCGCTATGCCTGCCTGCTGTAATGAGCATCCACCCGAGCGAGAGAAGAGAAGGTGCATGGTTTGGATCCATTTCCAGAGCAGCCATGCAGGCCTGCTCGGCCCTTCTATACTCCCCCTTCTTTGCGGCAACATATCCAACCATTTCCAGAATAGAAGGGCTCGGAGCAATAGATTGAGCTCTCGCTAAAAGATCGTCAGCTTCTCCGTAAAGACCCAGCTCCAAAAGGCAGGATGCTCTATTGCACAGGTACTCTGCACTTTCGGGTAGTGCGGAAAGGGCCCTGCGGTACATACTGTCTGCCTCTTCAAATCGCCCTGCTCCATACAATAGATTCCCTGCACAATTCACCATAATCCCCTCAGGATCATCCCGCTTATCAACATCAAGAAGCTCAAGGGCCTTATCAAGTGAACCCTGCAAAGAGTAAAGTACACCTTGGTTCACGCGAACTGCAGGTAAATCTCCAAGAACAGCTATAGCTCTTTCAAGGCGCTTTGCTGCCAATTCCAGGTTTCCTTTTCGCAGTGCAATTTGTGCAGCGAAATTGTTTATCCAACCATCAAGGCCTTCATTGTCCTTTGAAATGCTGAAACCTTCATCTTCATTCATTGATAGGGAAAGCGCACTGTTCAGCTCTCTCAGCATCTTTTCATCATCCGGATCATCATTCAAAAGAAAGATGCATTCTGCAAGTCGGAAGCGAAAAAGAGCATATTCTTTCTGCAAAGAAACAGCTTCTTCAAGGAGGGGAAGGGCTTCCTTGCGCTTCCCGGCTCTAATGAGTAGTAATGCTTCAAGAAAAACCAGGGCTCCATCCTTTTTAGGCCTTGGCCTCTTTGCCTTCCTCAGCCCCTCTGCAACTTCAAACTCCTCTGCTGCCATTTTCCAGTCTTCAACGGCAAAGGCCCATTTCCCTGCAAGGCATCTTGCCTCCCAATTTTGCTCGCCCAAGGAAAGCAGCTTTGGTGTAATTAGACCAAGATCATTGTAATTACCTGCCTTCAGGAAAGCTCTGCCTGCTTCAATATAGCGCATCATGGCGAACTTATAATTCTCCATAACTTCATAAACATTCGCGGCATTCTTGGCATATATCCCATTTTTCTTATCCAACTTGAAAGCCAAGTCATAAGCAGAAGCGGCCTGTTTATTCTCACTGAGCTCCCAGTGTGCATGCCCTGAAAAATTGCGAAGTACCGGATCATCAGGTTTAATTTTAACAGCCTCATTGCAGAATTTTTTCAGCTCTTTATATCGTTCCCTCGAATAAAGGATTTTAGCCATTTCCACAACAGCCTCTTTTCCTTCATGGCTTTCCAAATCCTGCTCAAAACATTCGGCAATGTACTTTTCAGCATCTTCTGCGAGACCAAGAAGTTGAGCAAGCCTGCCTGCTAAAAGAAGCTCTTCTTGCGTCTTTCTATGGCCTTCCCTATCCCAGCTCTTTCTGAGCTGCAACATAGCCTCATTATGCTGATCCATTGCACTAAAGGTTTCTGCGAGATTCATCCTTGCCCTAGAGTCGATTTCCTCACTTTCATGCCACTTCTCGTAAAGTTCCATAACACTTGTGGTAAAAGAGTCCAGGGTGATGGATTCAAGAAAAACCTCCACCGAATAAGAAACATCATGTACATCCCGAATTGCCCTATAGGCAGGATCACCTGAATCATAGGATGCGGCGGCAAAGCATATACAGCCTTCAAGAATCGAAGAATCATTAATCTCTGCGGCCCAGGTGCCTCGGATAAGAACAATGATGCGGCTGCCATAAGCCACAAGAGAGAAATCAACAGTATCGCTTGGGTTAAGCATCATTGCCCCTTGAGAAAGCGGGATCTCTGTCCAGCCTATTAGGGCGAATGGTGTTCCGTTTCTGACAGCATCAAGCCTAAAATAGCCCTTATTTGAAATCAGAAACGAGTAATAGGTCCTCTCATCTACCATCCTAAAGAAAATTCCCCCTGCACCGTATCCGCCCATTGTATCTATACGCAGAGCCCCGCTAATAATAAGATCCCTATAGCGTCTTTCCGGAGCTTCCACCCAGGCAATGCAGCCGGTTTTTTTTAATGAAATAACAAGTGAATGTCCGGGATAAAAAAGGTTTTCTTTTATACTGGAATCATACGATGCATCCGATTTAATATTGAACCGTGTATGCTTTTCTTTGCTGAAATTAGCTGTCCATTTTTCTTCAATAATTTCTTCAGGATCAAGCGGTTTTTGCCGCCTGAAGAGATTTTGAATAAATAATAGCTTCCTGAAAATACCGAGCATACTATAGTATGTACTCTAAAGAAACAAAAAGTCGAGGCTTTTAGTGATAAAATTTGATTTTAAGAAAAACTTCGTTATTCAAAAATACGGAGATATCCTGCTCTTAGCTCTTGCATTGGCAATTCTCGCAGGTGCTCTTCTTCGCTTTATCCCGAGAGGTGCAGGCGACTCTGAAGAAAGGGGATTTATCAATATAACTTTTACTCAGTGGTGGCAAAATGAGCTTGAAGAAGGTTTTCTCGAAAGCCTTATTGAAGAGTTTGAAAGCCTTAATTCCGGGATAGGTGTAATTTTAGACACAAGGTCCTATGAGGAAATTTGGCAGGGGTTTTTTGATCCCTACGAAGAAACCGGCCCTTTCACTTCTGATGTACTTGCCCTTGATTCCCTTTGGCTTTCTGAGCTTCTAAGCAGAGGTATAATCGAAAGTCCGGGGCCTGCTCTAATTTCTCCTATTAATGTCTTTTACTATAATATTGATATTCTCTCCGAAGCCGGATTCTCAAGGCCTCCAAGGAATAGGAGCGAAGTAATCGAGTATTCACGAGAAATCTTGAGCCTTGGACGTCAGGCAATAATACTTGACCTTGAGAGCCCAAGAGGTCTTTACGATAATATTTTCCCATGGATTGGTGCTGCAGGTGCCGCACTCATCAATAACGGGAATCCTACTGTTAATACGAATACAGTGGTGAACATTCTCGCCTTCTTTGCGGCATTGAACGGCGAAGGGCTCATCCTGCATGGAAGGTATGGCAGTGAAGAGAAAATCGAAGATTTCATAAACGGCCGTGCCGCCTTTATGGTTGCCAATGCCATGAAGATTGATCATGTAAGGGAGCAAATGGGGGAAGACAGTTTCAGTATCACTTCAATTCCTACACCGGATAATTATGCAGGAAGGACTTTTTTTTCTGCTTTTGAGTGGACCCTTGGTATAAATTCTGCATCCGAGCATAAGGCTGAATCAAGGCTTTTCATGAATTTCCTTGCAGAAAATCTTTATAGGTTTTCCCGGGCTGCAGGAGAGGTCCCTTCCGAAAAGATTACGGCTAACGACCCGATTTACTCAAAGGTATGGGAAATTGCAATGGCAGGAGATATTGCAAATGACTTTATTAATATGCCTTGGAACGAACTAAAAGATGTCTTTGATGAAGAGCTGGATGCTCTATTTAAGGGGCTTGCCGGCCCCGGAGAAACAGCAGCGGCAATTCAAAGACGTTGGGGGCTGATAATAAATGAATGATCATGGCAAGAGCCTAGTCTTTATACATTTATCGATTATACTCTTCGGCTTCTCGGCTCTTTTTGCAAGATGGATAGATCAGCCTTCTTTTGTCATAACATTCGGAAGGGTATTTTTTTCATCGATATTTTTATTGATATTCATAAAGGCAAGCAGAATAGAATTAAAGCTACAAATTAGCAAAGACTACCCGTTAATAGTTTGCGCAGGTTTTTTACTTGCAATTCATTGGTATTGCTTCATTCAATCAATACAACTCTCTACGATAGCGATAGGTACAATTACCTTCGCCGCATTCCCGGTCTTTGTGTCAATCCTCGAGCCTCTTATCTTCAGGGAAAAAATGAGGGTTCGCATAATTGTCTGTTCCATAATAATGCTGATTGCAATATTCATAATAAGCTCTGTTGGCAACGACGATGAATCAACACAAAGGACAGCCGGCGTAATAATCGGATTAATTTCAAGTCTGACATTTGCAGTTTTGTCATTATTTAACAGATATTTCTCCAAAAAGTATAGACCTGAAATAATAATTTTTTATGAGCAGGCAAGCGCAGCAATAATACTATTTCCTTTAATGTTTATACTTAGGCCCATAGTTTCAGGAACAGAAATCTTGGTTTTGGCATTATTCGGCATAGTATTCACGGCAATTGCGCACGGCTTATTTGTGAGAGGACTGCGCCATGTGAAGGTAAGCACAGCAGGAATTATATCGGGGCTTGAAGCAGTCTATTCGATAGTACTTGCATCAATATTACTTACAGAAATTCCAATTTTAAATGAAATAGTAGGCGGTCTTATCATTATTATACTTGCCTGCTATGTTACAATATCCGGGAAACAGGGAGCTTAACGATATGGAAATAATCGAATTAAGGGAGCAGGTAAGGCAAACTGCACTTAGGGCATATACAGAAAAGCTTGTTGCAGGCACCAGCGGCAATGTAAGTGCATTCAACCGCAGGCAGGGCCTAATGGTAATAACACCTTCAAATATGGATTATACGATAATGAAGCCTTCCGATCTTGTTGTTATGAAACTCGATGGCAGCAAAGTCGAAGGAGATTTAATACCATCATCTGAATGGCGCTTGCATGCAGAACTGTATAAAAACTTCGACATCGCAAATGCTGTGGTTCATACCCACAGCCCAAGGGCTTCTTCCTTTGCAGTACTCCACGAGAGTATCCCATTGGTCCTGAATGAAATGCTTTCCTTCCTTGGAGGTGATATTCCCCTTGCAGACTTTGCACTGCCGGGTACTGCGGAAGTGGGTCTTAATGCTGTAAAAGCCATGAACAGCGACAAGTACCTACGTTATTCTTGCCTCCTTGCAAATCACGGGGCTGTCGCAATTGGTGATGATCTAAACGAAGCATATAAGCGAGCAGTTTATACTGAAGATGCAGCGACTGTTTATCACTTTGCAAGACAATTGGGAAAGCCGGTAGAAATCCCTGCCGATGCAATTACAGCACTCAGAGAAATATATGGCTTAAATAAATAATCGCAATACTCATACCGAGAAGCACAAGGGCATGCTTCATAGTTTTACCGAGAATCAGACCTTCCTTTCCGGTTAAGCCTACGGAAGCTGCAACAATCGCGAGGGAGGTGGGCGAAACGAGCTTGCCCATAACGGCACCTGTTATATTCGCAGTCACTGTGATAAGGGGACTAAGGCCCAATTGCTCGGCTGTTACCCGCTGGAGATTACCGAAGAGCGCTCCCGAAGAGGAAACAGAGCCGGTAAGGAAGACCCCGGTAAAACCAATCAGGGGAGAGAAGAAGAGGAAAAGGGGTCCTGTCGCAGCGAAGGCAAGGCCAAGCGTATAGGAAATGCCTGAGTAATTTGAAAGATGAGCAATAGAAAGAACCAGAGTCATGCTCAATAATGCAAATTTCAATTGCAAAAAACTTGCGCCTGCGATCTTAAAAAACTGAAAAAACTTTATCCTAAAAATAATCGAGCATAGAATCGAGCTTATTAATAGTGCAGTGCCCGATGCGGCAAAGAAGTCAAAGCTAAAACTCGCATCGAAGGGCGCAGGTACCGGGACAATCGGTGTATTAAGGTATACAAGTCCGCTTAAGCCGGGCCACTGTTCGATAATTAATCTAAGGGGAAGTGCTGCAGAAAAAGCACTAAAAGCAGGCAGGGACCAAATCATTATCAATAAGGTCAGCATAATAAAAGGAGTCCAGGCAAAGATAATCTGCGGGACCGGGTATTTTTCACGGTTCGCCGGAACCGGGATATCATCATTAAAACGCCAAATAGTTTTTGGTTTCCAAATTCTAAGAAAGAAAATGATTACACCCATGGACACAAGAGGCGAAATAACACTTGGCAGCTGCGGCCCGATAAAGGCAGTAATAAGAAAATTGGGAGCAATATAACCAATACTCCCTGCAAGGCATACGGGAAGAGCCTGCAGAGTCGCCTTCCTGCCGCACATCACAAAGAGGATAAAAACAGGAAGTATTAAGGCGAAGGTACTCATGACAATGCCCACCGAGCCTGTAACGGCAGAGAGAGCTTGCGGATCGGCACCAAAAGCCGTAGTAACTGTAATAATCGTGGGCAGCCCTATTGCACCAAAGGGAACAGGCACCGTATTCCCGATTAAACAGATAACTGCTGCAGGAAGCACCGGAAAACCGAGGCCTATCAGAATGGTTGCCGAGATTGCAACAGGTGTGGCAATCCCTGAAACCCCCTCAAGAAAAGCAGAGAAGCAAAATCCTATAAGAATCGCTTGGACACGTCTGTCGTTTGAAATGGAGGCAATGCTGGACTTAATAATCTCAAATTTGCCCGAGGCAGCTATTAAGTTATGAAAAAAAACAGCATTTAGAATAAGCCAGCATAGGGGAAAGAACCCATTAATAGCCCCAAAAAGAGCTGCAGAAAGTGCAATACTTACAGGCATCCTAAAAATAGAAACTGAAACAAGAAAAGTGATGCACCAGGTTCCTGCAACTGCAAGGTAGCCTTTGATCTTCCTTATTGCAAGGGCCCAAAACAGGAAGAAGATGGGAAGCATGGCAAATAGGGCCGTAAGAAAAATATTATCTGCAATAACATAATAATTCTGGATCCAAGGCATAATTTTTCCTTATACGTTATAATAAAGTATATGGCAAATACCAATACAAATGAACTGCTGCGTTCAATTCCTGCGATGGAAGAACTGCTAAATACTCCCTGGGCTTCCGAATTTATTACGAATATGGGAAGAGAAGAGGTAAAAAGGATTATAGCAGAGGCAATTGATGATGTCAGGCGTGATTTACGCACCGGAAAATCGAGCAAGGCGTCTGTTAGTGAGCTTACCTTGAATAGGGCAATGACTTTGCTAAACCTTAGAATATCAAGCACCTTGAAACCGGTGGTCAACGCCACCGGAGTGGTCATCCACACCAATCTTGGCCGTGCCCCGCTTGCCGAGGAGGCGATCAAAGCCGTCAATGATCTTGCAGGAAGTTATAATACCCTTGAGTATTCACCCGAAAAAGGCGGAAGGGGTGGTCGAAATGCCCATGTTGAATGGATAATCTGCCATATTACAGGTGCGGAAGCCGCCCTGGTAGTAAATAATAACGCTGCTGCCGTACTTTTAGCCCTTTCTGTTACTGCCGCAGGACGAGAAGTGATAATCTCGGCAGGGGAACTCGTAGAAATTGGCGATTCTTTTAGAATTCCTGAGATACTTACATTCTCGGGCGCTAAAATGATAATAGTTGGCTGTACAAATGCAACACGCATAGGCGATTATCGAAATGCAATAACCGAAAACACTGCCGCTTTGCTGAAAGTGCATCCCTCGAACTATCAGGTGGCAGGTTTTACCGCTTCGACAAGCAGGGAAGAACTTGCAGAACTCGCCTCGGCAAAGAAGCTTCTCTTTATAGAAGACCTCGGCTCCGGGCTTTTATTCCCCCTTGGCGTACCTTTCGCGAAGCAAGAGCCGAGTGTAAGGGACTGTCTTGAAGCAGGCACCGGTATAGTCACCTTCTCGGGTGATAAGCTGCTCGGAGGCCCCCAGATCGGTGTAATTGCAGGCCCAAGGATATTTATCGATAGAATGAGGTCCCACCAATTAACCAGGGCCCTGCGAGTGGATAAAATGACCCTTGCCGCCTTTGAGGCGACTTTACGGATGTATCTTGCAGGCAGGCAGCAGGAAATCCCCGTTATCAGAATGATTGAAATGGATGAGGAGACTGTTCTGAAAAAAGCTCGCAATCTTTCCCGCAGACTAAGGCAAATCGTAAAGGAAGTTGAAAACTGCGATTTTGAAGTTGAGGTTGTGGAAGCAGGCGGTATTATTGGAGGCGGAGCCTTCCCGACAAACCTGCTCCCCGGTCATGGTGTTGGAATACGCTCGCCTTCTCGCAGTGCAGACAACATAGCCGCAGCTTTCAGACAAGCCGCCACCCCGGTGATTCCCGGGATCAGAGACGGCCAGCTCATCCTCCACGTTAGAACTTTACTTGAGGGAGATGATAAAATAATTGCATCAGCCTTCTCAGAGATCTTAGGTATCCGGGAAGAGTAAGGTGGAATACCCCTTTATAATCGGGACAGCAGGGCATATAGACCACGGAAAGACATCACTTGTAAAGGCAATGACAGGGGTAGACTGTGACAGGCTTGAAGAAGAAAAGCGCAGGGGCATCACGATAGAGCTGGGTTTTGCACCTCTTAATCTTGCAAGCGGGAAGACGGTCAGCATTATTGACGTGCCCGGGCATGAGCGCTTCATTCGCCAGATGGCAGCAGGTGCTGCAGGCATTGATACAGCAATGCTGATAATTGCGGCTAACGAGGGGGTGATGCCCCAGACACGAGAGCACCTTGATATTTTGAATCTGCTCGGAGTCAAATGCGGCCTTGTTGTGCTAACCAAAAAGGATCTTGTTGATGAAGAAACCCTGGAAATTGCAAGAGCTGAGGTTGCAGAATTAATTAACGGCTCCTGTCTGTCGGATGCAGCAATAATTCCGGTCTCTGCGCATAACGGTGAGGGAATCCCTGAAGTTCTGGAGCAAATAGAGAATATACTTGATAGGATACCTGTAAGAAAGGATTTCGGCGCCTTCTTTTTGCCTGTGGACAGGGTTTTCGGTAAGAAGGGCTTTGGGAGTGTTATAACAGGTACACTATATAGGGGAAGCGTTTCTGAGGGTGATGAGGTAGAGCTTATGCCTTCAGGAATCACAAGCAAAGTACGCTTTCTCCAGGCCCACGGCGAGAAAGCAGTCTCAGTCAGAGCAGGGCAGAGAGCGGCAATTAACCTTTCATCTATTCCCCAGGATTCGATACGTCGAGGAGATGTGGTCTGTGCGAAGGGTGTTTTTATCCCCACAGACTGCATGAGCGCATGGGTTACAATGCTGCCAACGGCAGCAGAGGGCCTAAAGCACAGGCAGCGCGTGCGGCTTCACATCGGCACAGAGGATGTTGCAGCGAGGGTCTCTCTATTGAGGCTTGGGAAGGAGGAAAGAGACTCAGGCTATCTCCCCGGGACAAGCGGCCCCGTTCAGATTTTACCGGAATCAAAAATAACGGTTATTGCAGGTCAGCATTTTGTTATACGTTTCTATAGTCCCCTAATCACCATTGGGGGAGGGCAAATTATGCTGCCAAATGCAACCTTAGCGACAGGAAGCTCCGACCGCGCAGGCAAGGCCGAGATGGTAAAAAATCTTGCAGATGATTTAAACCCGGCGACTCTGCTTACTGCGATAATTTATGACAGGGGTATTTTAAGCATAAATGAGCTGCTTGAACTTTCTCAAATGGAGAAAAATGATTTCAACGAATGTCTTGTTAGTCTTCATGAGTTAATAGAATTCGGGAAAGCCCGAATTTTTATAAGCAAGGCGGCCTTTGATAAAGTCGCAGGGGCGGTCTTGTGGCTGTTAAAGAAATTTCATAAAGAGAATCCTGAGCTGGCAGGGCAGGATGTGGAAAAATTATACACAGCACTTGAAGCAGTAAACGGTACAGGAAAGGTTAATATCGGAGATTTTAAGGAACTAATGGGTCTAATGTCAACAAAGAAAATTATTGCCCCTGCAACAGTGCAAGGAAGAACCTGCTATAGCGCACCCGGTTTTACAAACTCCCTCGATAATAAGCTTACCGCTCAAGTTGACTCTGCAAGAGAGGCCCTTAATGCGGCAGGGTTCAGCCTATTAACCGAAGGAGAACTGCAGGAAAAGACCAAATTAAGCAGCCAAGATATAAAACGTGTCGCAGCTTTTTTAAGAGAAAAAGATGATTTAAGAATGATAAAAGACGGCCTGCTTTTCCCGTTAAAAACAAGAAATGAACTCCTTGCTATTCTCGGCACCATGCAAGAAGACATTACAGTGGGATCTCTGCGTGATAAAATCGGGGTTAGCAGAAAGTATACCCTCCCGATGCTTGAGTTCTTTGATTCCCAGGGCTTAACTCGCAGAGACGGAGACAAGCGTACTTTGGTTTCTCCCTAAATCTCTCTGCTGATAATCTTCCCGTCAAGGTACACCGCCTCAACATTTTTTAAAGCGCCAATGTCCTTCGATACATCACCCTTAACAATAAGAATGTCTGCTTTTAGACCGGGTCTAAGACTTCCGATCTCATTTTCCATTCCAAGTACCTTTCCGGCACTTGATGTTGCCGTAGCAACTGCACGCAAGTTATCAAAGCCTAAGTCAGTCATACACTTAAGTTCTTCCGAGACAGGGGCGGGATTTTCGCCATCGAATACCATGTCTGTCCCTGCAAGAACCGTAACCCCTGTGTCGGCAAGATTAAGGAAATTATCGGTATAGGCCTTCATACTGCGCTCATAGCCCCAATGGGTACGCTGTTCTCTTTCGGTTAAGGATTCATAGCCGCTTTCATTTATCTTTTTTACGAGCCTTTCAAAAATAAACTTGTGAATGAAAATTGTCGGCACCCATGCTATACCCTTATCCCGTATTTGCTTTGCCTGATCGAGAGTAAGATGAGTCCCATGCTCAATTGTGTCATAACCTGCGTCAATACACATCTGCAGAGAAGGCTGTGAAGTTGAATGTGCAGCTATTTTCTTACCCAACCTATGAACCTCGTTCACGGCAGCATTCATCTCCGCTTGGCTGAACTCTGCAACCCCTTGAGCCCTGCCGCTAGTCATCATCTTTATCCACTGAGCGCCTTCGCGAATCTCTGTCCTAACCGCCTTGACAACCTCAGCCTCCCCGTCAACCTGAACCGACCCGCCGCCGCTCTGCCAGTCGAGCCCCCCGGTTATACACAGGCACCTATTGCAATGAATTATCCGCGGAGAACGAACAAGGCCCCTCGATGCAGCAAGGGCCAACTGCCTGCATGCACCCGAGGGCCCGAACACATCCCGCACAGTGGTAACACCTGAAAAGAGCGCCCTCTGAGCATTGTTAAGTGCAAAATAGGCGACCATGAAATCATCATAGATTTCCTTATCGGGCCTCATAAACCAATATGCAAGATGGACATGCATGTCGATGAGCCCGGGGAGTATGGTCGCGTCTCCATAATCGATTAACTCATGCCCGGGGTACTTCGCACGAATGTCGCCCGCAGGTCCTGCATCAATTATGCGGTCTTTTTCAAAACATAGGGCTGCATCATTTAACACAGCTTTCCCGTCACCGTTAATAAAAGTTTTTGCGGAAATTATCATATTACTCCTCAGGCGGGTTATTCCTTACAGGCGTAGATTTAAGCCTTTTCCCCTTCATCTTCCTTTGGCGGGCGCAGGCAGGCCGGAAGATACTCCCTGCCCTTATGATGGAGTACACACTTACAGCAAACACTGTGCCTCTCGCAATCCGTATTGGTGCAAGGACAATAATCTACACATCCTTTCTTTTCAGCCATAACAAACTCCTTGTAAATTCTATTCGGTCATACAGGTGATTATATCATTTTAGGGGTACAATCGTCTATAAAGCGAGAGTAACAGGAGAAAAGAGTAGAATCTAGGGATTAAACCCGATTTTCTTACTCTCCTTTGGATGCTCTAACAAGTTGTTCAGGGCGATAATAATATCATTAACCCGTTTGTCATTCTTTTCGATATAGAGCATGAGGAGTTTACGGAGTTCGGCAATTTCTTCATTTGTTCCGGCTTGAGAAAGGGCAAACTGACGTAATTTATTGAATGTTACCATTATTTCAATATTAATACTTATCGCCTTTTTGCTATTCAAAACGCTGGAAAGCATTAAAACACCATGCTCAGTAAAAACAAACGGAAGATAACGTCTGCCTCCTTTTCCATGCTTTGAGATGCCAAATTGGCATCTCAAAGAGATAACTTCTTCTTCTGTCAATTGAAACATAAAAATATCCGGGAAACGTTCCATGTTTCTTTTAACGGCTCTGTTTAGAGCTCCGGTCTCAATTTCATAAAGTCTTGCCAAATCGCGGTCCATCATGACCTTTTGCCCGCGAATCTCGTAAATCATCTCCCGGATCGGTAAAATTATATCATTCATAAATAAATTTCCTCCGGTTATATACTGCGCGGAGATGAGTTTTGCTTTAAGTTTTTACAAAAAAGAGAAAAAACGCGAAAATTTATCCCACCAGCCTCTCCGGGGCGACCAACTCCACCAGTCTGCGGGCGGCAAGGAGGGCCGGGTCGACAAAGGGAACCTCGAAGCCGGCTTCGCCGCGCATTGCCAGGGGCAGCTCCGTGCAGCCGAGGATGACTGCCTCTGCGCCCCTCTCTGCAAGAGCGTACATCTCCCCCTTGATTAGGGCCACGGCCTCGTCTTTTATCTCATTCGAATGGGCCTTTATCCCGAAACTCTCGTCAAAAATGGCCCTGTGTATCCTTTCCCTGCCTTGAGCATCAGGCTCAAGGAGTTCAAACTTATCGGGGGTAAAATACTCGTGGTAGACCTTGCTTTCATGGGTTCCGATTGTGGCCAGAAGCCCGAGGCGTTTATATTTGCTGCTGCCGAGTGCGCAGGTTTCAAGCATGTTTACGATGATAAGGTCGGGCAGCTCCTCTCTTACCTTCGATAAAAATAGCGAAAAAATCTTCCCTGCATGGGCGGTATTACAGGCAACGGCTGCAAAACGGACTCCTGCAAGGTATAAACGCCTTGCGCTCTCAAACATTCCGTGGGCCGGATTATCACCCTTATCATATAATAAAAAGGTATTCCTGTCGGGAATAAGGGAAGAGCAGGAAATCATCATGCAATTTATGTGTTCCTGATCGGTTTTGGCTTTAGTATTTGCAAAAATCAGCTTAGAAAAATCCAGACCTGCATGGGGGCCCATTCCGCCTATTACGCCGACAATATCCAAAATTTGCCCCCTTGAATTTTTACACTATTTTACGATAAAATGATGGAAATTTTCAATAGAACGAGGTAAAGGATGGCTGACAAGAACATGGTTATCATTAAAGGAAATAACGCTGCTGCGCATGTGGCCCACGCGTTAAGCGAAGTAATCGCGATTTATCCGATTACTCCATCAAGTGACATGGGGGAGATTTCTGATGTAATGTCTGCCCAGGGTCGCAAGAATATCTGGGGTGCAGTCCCTGAAGTGGTTGAATTACAGTCCGAGGCAGGCGCAGCAGGCGCAGTCCACGGTGCTTTAACCGCAGGCGGAATGAGTACGACCTTTACGGCCTCCCAGGGTCTATTATTAAAAATTCCTAATATGTATAAAATTGCAGGGGAACTCACTCCTTCCGTGTTTCACATTGCTGCCCGTGCCCTCGCAACGAGCTCCCTTTCGATTTTCGGAGATCACCAGGACGTAATGGCCTGCCGCCAGAGCGGTTTTGCCATGCTGTCTTCAAACAATGTCCAAGAAGTCATGGACATCGCCACCATCGCCTATGCATCCACCCTGCGCTCAAGGGTTCCCTTCCTGCACTTCTTCGACGGCTTTAGAACCAGCCATGAGATACAGAAGGTAGAGGAAGTTCCCCACGATGTAATGCGCCAGTTGATAACTGATGATCTAATCGTAGCCCACCGTTCAAGGGGATTATCCCCTGAAAAACCTCATATTCGCGGAACATCCCAGAATCCTGACACCTATTTCCAGTCAAGGGAAGCCGTGAACCCTTATTACCTGAAAGTACCCGGCATAGTCCAGGAAGAAATGGACAAATTTGCCAAGCTCACAGGCCGCGCATATAAATTATTTGAATATGTCGGTGCAAAGGATGCCGAAAGAGTGGTAATCATAATGGGTTCGGGCGGAGACACCTGCCATGAAACCGTTGAATACCTTGTCGGAAAAGGCGAAAAAATCGGCCTCTTAAAAGTAAGGCTGTATCGCCCCTTCGCCGCAGACCTCTTTGTAAAGGCTCTGCCCGCAAGCGTAAAAGCAATCGCAGTTCTTGATCGCACAAAAGACCCCGGAGCCCCGGGCGAGCCCCTCTACGAAGACGTACGCACCGCCATCTCCGAAGCACAATTCGCAGGAAAACTCGGCTTTGCCGACAATCCGCTTATCCTGGGCGGACGCTACGGCCTTGGCTCCAAGGATTTCACCCCCGCAATGGCAAAGGCAGTATTTGAAAACCTTTCAGGAAAGAAGATACAAAGCTTTACCGTGGGTATAAATGACGACCTTACAAGCCTTAGCCTTGATTTCGACGAGAACTTCACCATCGAAGAAGAGGGCATGAGCGAAGCCATGTTCTACGGACTTGGCTCTGACGGAACCGTAGGCGCTAACGAAAATACCATCAAGATCATCGGTGAAGCAAAACCTGAACTTTCAGTCCAGGGCTATTTCTCCTACGACTCAAAGAAATCAGGCGGATTGACCGTTTCACACCTTCGCTTCGGCAAAAAAGCCATCCGAAGGCCTTACCTTATCAACAATGCAGACTTCCTCGCCTGTCATAAGTTCTCCTACATGGAAATCTACGACCTTCTTGCCTTTATTAAAGAAGGCGGAACCTTCCTCCTTAACAGCCCCTTCGCTGCGGACAAGGTATGGAAGGAACTCCCGGTAGAGGCCCAGAAGAGAATCATCGACAAGAAGGTGAAATTCTTCGTTATTGATGCCGCAGAAATTGCACGCCAGACCGGCATGGGAAACAGGATAAACACTGTCATGCAGGCAGCCTACTTCAAAATCTCAGGGGTCCTCCCCGAGGCAGAGGCCATCAAGCTTGTCAAAGAGCATGTTCAAACGACCTACGGCAAGAGGGGTAAGGAAGTTGTCGAGGCCAATTATAGAACCATCGACAAGGCAGTCGGAGAAGTTCATGAGGTAAAGTACCCCTCAAGCACCGAGGGCAATATCCACATGAAACCCACCTTTGCAACATCGGATGACTCCTGGGTCAAGGAAGTACTTGGCGGCGTATCAAGACAGCAGGGCAATAAGCTTCCTGTAAGCAAGATCCCCAATGACGGAACCTTCCCGACAGCAACAAGCCAATACGAAAAGCGTTCTGTTGCAGAGCAGGTTCCCATCTGGAACGCCGATGTTTGTATCCAGTGCGGCAATTGTATCGTAGTCTGCCCCCACGCCTGTATGCGCCTAAAGAACCTTACCGATGCAGAAGTGAAGAGTGCTCCTCCCGGCTTCAAGGTTGCGGAAGTTAAGCCGAAGGCTGTTGAAGGCAAGAAGGCAATCCTTGCAATTGCTGCAGAAGACTGCTACGGTTGCGGACTCTGCTTCAATGTCTGCCCCATGAGCAAAGACCCCTCCAAGACCCCCCATGCTCTAACCTGGAAGTCTTACGCAGATGATCCTAGTTTCCATGCAGAGCAGGTAAAGGTCTGGGAATACTTCCTCTCCCTGCCTGAAGTACCCGATTCAGAGCTGAACCTTGGTACAATGAAGGGCCTTGCCTATAAGAGACCTCTCTTTGAATTCTCGGGCGCCTGCGGCGGCTGCGGTGAAACACCTTATGTAAAGATGCTCTCCCAGCTCTTCGGCGACAGAATGGTCATAGGAAACGCCACAGGTTGTTCTTCAATCTACGGCGGTAACCTGCCAACAACACCCTATTGCAAACGCGCAGACGGAAGAGGCCCCGTATGGTCAAACAGCCTCTTTGAAGACACCGCCGAATTTGCCTTTGGTATGCGTATTTCAAGTGATAAGCTTGCACAGCATGCAAGAGAAATGGCAGTAAAGGCAAAGTCCGAAGGAATTGCAGCAGGAATTATCGACAAGCTTCTTGCAAACGACCAAAAGGACAACGAAGCAATTGAACAGCAGCGCAAATATGTTGATGAGCTGAAAGCAGCCCTTAAAAACGAGACAAAGTCCACGGGGAAACTGCTGTTATCACTTGCCGACCACTTCGTAAAACGCTCGGTATGGGCATTCGGAGGAGACGGCTGGGCCTACGACATTGGTTTTGGCGGCCTCGATCATGTAATCGCCTCGAATAAAAACATTAACCTGCTTGTAATGGACACCGAAGTTTACTCGAATACAGGCGGTCAGATGTCAAAGGCAACACCCACCGGCGCAATCGCAAAGTTTGCAAACGCAGGTAAGGAAACCTACAAGAAAGACCTTGGCGCCATTGCGATGAGCTATGGCCATGTTTACGTTGCAAGGGTTTCAATGGGCGCAGACGTGAACCAAGTCATCAAAGCGTTCAGGGAAGCTGAGTCATATAACGGACCGTCAATCATCATCGCCTATGCCCACTGTATCGCCCATGGCATTGACATGAGTAAGGGCCTCGAGCAGGGCAAGGCCGTAGTCACCTCCGGCATCTGGCCCATCTACCGCTACGACCCGAGACTCAAAGACCAAGGGAAGAACCCCTTCCAGCTCGACTGCAAAGACCCGACAACAAACGTTGAAGACTATATGTATAAAGAAGGTCGCTTCAGGAGCCTAAAGAGTGCTTTCCCCGAGAGAGCAGATACCCTTCTTGCAGCATCCAAGGCCCACGTAGAAAGGGTCTGGAAGGAATATAAGTATCTTGCAGAAAGGCCGTTCTAAGAAATCTAAGGAGCAGGAGTAAGCAGTATGTCAGATGTTTTTAGCAAAGTGATATCATTTATTTCAGGTGATGGTTCCGATAAAGACATACTGCTGAAACAGCTTGCAAAGGAAATAACAGGCAATAAGTATGCAAGGTTTTACAGGCTGAGGCAGGGGGAGATGGATCCCTCCCTCGGCATGTATCTTTTCAGTATATATAAAATCATCTATCCCTTGCAGAAGTTTTTTGATGATCCAATGATCGAAGCCAGAATTAAACAGGTAACTCTTGAATCCTCTCTCGATAAGAATGTGATGGACATTATAAGACGCTTAAGCCCCGAGGGAATTTCAGAGCGGAAAAAAAGTGTCGGCGGCGATCTTTCAAGACTTCTGCAAGAGGACCTTGCAGCTCTTGCCGCAGGCTTTGACAGCCAAAAAGTCACAGATGCAGACAAGTGTTATAATAAGATCCTTGCAATGAGGCAATTTGTCACATTCGATTTCTGGTCACTTTTAAAAAAGTTCGATCCGGAAATTAAAGAGGGTGATTTCATAAGCCAGCCGAAATTTGTCCCCGTGGATGCGAGTATCTTGGTTCATGACACAGGCGACTTTATGGCCGCCTTCCCCTTTACCGACGAGCCCGGGGACTGGAAGGCTGTGTTCGAGATTATCAAGTACTGCAGGGGCGGCTCTGATGTTCTTCCGATTGTGCAGTGGAATAACCTGCTCTTGAACTTAAAAGATTTAAAGCAAACAAGAATTCTTGAGCTTATCGGAAGACTTGTTACAGGCAATCCGATACTTGAAATAAAGACATCGGTTCCCCACGAGCCCCTTTCTGCATCCTGGCTTGAGCAGAAAACCATTGAAGTAAAAGAGGCAATCTCAGGCATCCTTGGCAATCAAAGACATATTCAAATACATACAATGGCCGAAACTGTCTTTGGTCCATTGGCAACCCTGCGCTTAAATTATTTTACTCCCGACAAGGGCAAGGTCCTTCTTGCAAAAAACCTTGACGGATATGATTATGCTCTTGCTTTAAACCACTTATTTACCTTCATACAGGAATTTGTCCTAAAAGAAATGAGTGAGTTATGCGACATACTTCTTGTACGGGGCCAATGGTCAAAACATGCAGCATCCAAACAGATGTCAGATAATTTTCACATTGTTACTGACATAATCGAAGAGATAAATCAGCTTGATGCAGGCCTGTCCGAAGAAGGGGTAAACGGCCCCCGCATCAGGGGAGCATTACTGCGTGTTGACAGGGATAAGAGTCAAATTAGATACGTTAACAGTATTACAGGCAGTATAAATGATGAGGCCGCAGATATCATTAACAGAGCAGTACAGGCGCTAATAGTCGTGGGAAAACACTTTAAAACGCTGATGGACGACTTTGACAAGAAGCCCCATGAAGTCATTGCCAACTGGAAGGAACTTGCCCTCGTTTCAAAAGTGCCGTTAAACCAGAGAATCATTGCCATTTATAAGAGGATAAACTACTTTGTTCAGCTTATGATTCTTGAAACAAAACCTATTGAGGAGTAGAACCCCTCTTTCGCAGTACTTCCGACAATTCAATCATCACAGCTCTCACGTCAATCTTCTGAGTGCAGCGATCATTGCAAACACCGCAGCCGGTGCAATCCGGTATCTTCCCCTCGGTTTTCACGTCTTTTAAATCGTTTAAACCCCAGATGCCGTCGGTTCTATACTTATTGTAGACTTCAAGTATCTTTGGAATATTTATCTTAGCAGGGCAATCATCGATGCAATAACCGCAATCGGTACATGGAACACTTACCTCTTTTTGATACTCCCTGCAAGCCTTAAACAAAAGCTCTTCTTCCTCATCGTTTAAGTGATCTGTATCCGAAAAAAGTTTGACGTTTTCTTCAATTTGCTCCATCAAAGCCATGCCGCTTAAAACGCAGAGAAGGTCTAACCTCTTAATCCAGCGAAAGGCCCATGACGCAATACTCCACTCGGGCCTTGCCTCTTTAAGCATCGCTTCGGCCTTACTCGATAGCTTCGCAAGCCTCCCGCCCCGCACCGGCTCCATTACCACTATCGGGATGCCCCGTTTATTGAGCACTTCATACTCTTCTTTGGCAGTTCCAAAAATCCAGTCATAATAGTTTAACTGAATCTGGGCAATATCCCATTTATAATGGTCTGCAAAAATAGCAAGGGTATTTGGACTCGAATGGTTTGAAAAACCAAGATACCTGACCCTTCCCTTTTTCTGCTGTTCGATAAAGTACTCGATACAGCCGCAGTCGATATACTTTTGACAACTATCGTCAGTTATCGCATGGATCATGTAAGTGTCAATATAATCGGTTTTAAGCCGGCTTAACTGCTCTTCGAAGACAGCCTTATAATCTTCGCTTGCAGATAATAAATACTTTGTCGTTAGATAGAAAGATTCCCTCTTATGCTTTTGCAGTGCAAACCCCAAAAACTTTTCTGACTCACCCTTATGGTAGACATAAGCAGTGTCAAAATAATTAATACCGTTCGCAAGAGCATAATCGATAATCTCTTGGGCCTTATCGTAATTAATCATAGGACTCTGTATGCCTTCCAATGTGGGGAAGCGCATATTTCCCATCCCTAAAGTCGAAATTTTTAGATCTTTAAAATCCTTGGTAATCATTCCGGCTCCCCTTTCATCTCATTCCAGTACCTATCCATTACTTCCAAATTAGCGGCCTTCATTTCAATGCCGCCTTCCTTCATGCGCGCTTCCACATGCTTAAAACGCTCAATAAACTTTTTATTTGTCCGTATCAGGGCATGGGCCGGCTCTATCTTAAAATAGCGGCAAAGATTGATAACCGAAAAAAGCAAATCCCCCAGTTCCTCTTCCAGCTTGCCGCGCGAAGCCCCGCCGCCGCCGGCTCCGGTCAAAGCCCCGCAGCAATCCCCGCCGCCCACCACGGCACGAACTTCTTCAAGCTCCTCCCTAATCTTTTCGATAACCCCCGCAGCATCCGGCCAGTCAAAGCCCGCCTTTGCAGCCTTTTTCTGCAGCTTATACGCCCTGTCAAAGGGCGGAAGCCCCCGCGAAACATCATCCATAATCGAATCGGAGGGCTTCCGACCCTCCTTCTCGATCTTCATCTTAGTCCAGCTCGCAAGCGCCTCTTCAGGAGTCGCAGCTTCAACCGGGGTCTCCCCCGCAAAGACATGGGGATGCCTTCGGACCAGCTTATCACTTAAACCTTCAAGCATCTCCGCAGTGGAAAACTGCCCTTCCTGCTCGTAAATATTCGCAAAAAAGCTCCCGACAAGAAACACGTCCCCAAGCTCTTCCTTGATATGCTCAATATCCCCCTCGTCAATTGCCTCTAAAAGCTCATAGCACTCTTCAATAAGATTGCTCCTTATCGATAGGGGGGTCTGGTCAAGGTCCCAGGCACAGCCACCCGGCGAGCGCAGAATCATCACAGTATCGTATAGCCGCTTAAATGCCTGTTCAGGTGTAATACTCATACCTTACTATACACAAAAAACAATTATTAAGGTATTCTTAGTAATGGAAATAAAATTTTATTCGCTGGGTGCAGCAGAGGAAGTAACCGGTTCCAAGCATTTGCTGGAAATTGATGGCAAGACCTACCTGATTGACTGCGGAGCCTTTCAAGGCAGCAGGGCCGAGTCGGACAAGAAAAACCGCGATTTTGGCGTTGCAGCCGACAAGGTAAGGGCTGCGATTCTGACCCACGGCCACCTTGATCACTGCGGGCTCTTCCCCCTTCTTACGCAAAAAGGCTATGCCGGGAATATTTATACGACACCTGCAAGCCGCGACATTGCAAGTCTTATAATGATGGATTCGGCGAATATCCAGGCAAGGGATGCCGAATACCTCCGGAAGCAGGCTGCAAAGAAGGGCGAGAAGTTCACTTGGACCCCCCTTTATACTGAAAAGGATGCAATTCAGGCAACGAGCCAGATGGTCGGCATTTCCTATAATAGGCCAATTTTAATTGATGATAATATAACCCTGGAATTTTTCGATGCAGGCCATATCCTTGGCTCCTCAATGCCGCTCCTGACGATAAACAAGGGCGGTAAAGAGATCAGAATCCTGGCATCCGGCGATCTTGGGCGGCCCAATAAACCCATAATCCGCGATCCCGACAGGCCCCCTGCCCCGGACTATATAATCCTAGAGAGCACCTATGGCGATCGCCTGCATCAGAAGAACGAGGCCGCCCTGGAAAAGCTTGCGGAAATCACAAAGAAGGTTGTGAAAAATAAGGGGAAAATCCTCATCCCTGCCTTTGCAATCGAAAGAACCCAAGAGCTCATCTACCATTTCCACCTGCTCACGGACGAGGGCGTAATCCCCGAGATTCCTATCTATGTGGACTCTCCGATGGCGACTAACGCCACCACGATTTTCCAACTGCACCCCGAATGTTACGATGAGGAGACGAAAGAGGCCTTTATCAAGCATCATAAGAACCCCTTTGGCTTTAACTCCCTCCATTTTACAACCAGCGTCCAGGAATCCAAGGACTTAAACGAGCGTTCAGGCCCTCTTATCATCATTTCGGCTGACGGAATGTGCGAAGCGGGACGAATTCAGCATCACCTAATCCATAATATTGGCGATCCCAATACAACCATAATGATAGTAGGTTATATGGCTGATAATACACTGGGGCGCCGCATACTTGAGCGGGCCGAGGAAGTGAAAATCCACGGAATGTGGCTCAAACGCCGCGCCTCTGTCGAGAAAATCAATGCCTTCAGCGGCCATGCAGACTATGGAGAGTCAATTGCCTGGCTGAAATCCCTTGACACCTCCCGCCTAAAGAAGATACTGATGGTTCACGGCGAGCCCAAGGGTCAGGCCGCTTTCAAGCAGCACCTAAGCAACGCAGGTTTCCCGAACGTAGAGATAATCAAGTACGGAAACGTTTATGATATAGAATGATGATAAGGAGATAGATGATGGATTATACCCGCTTCCCAAGACAGAGATACCTCTCGGGGGTCACAGCCCTTGAGCCGATGCCCCGCCTCAGCAAGGCACTCGGCGGCAAAGTCGAACTATGGATCAAGCGTGATGACCAATTACCCGGTGCAGGCGGCGGCAATAAGACCAGGAAGCTCGAGTTCCTCCTTGCCGATGCCCTTGCCCAAGGCGCAGACAGCCTTATCACCTGCGGAGCGGTGCAATCAAACCATTGCCGTTTGACTCTTGCCTGGGCCCGAAAAGAGGGCCTTGACTGCCATTTCGTTATCGAAGAGCGAGTTCCTAACAGTTACGACCCGAAAGCAGGGGGAAATAACTTTCTTTTTAATTTAATGGGAGTAAACAGCATCAGAACAGTCCCCGGCGGTTCGAAAATGCTCGATGAAATGCAAAAAACAGCCGACGAATTAAAAAAACAAGGCAAAAAGCCCTATATAGTCCCGGGCGGAGGCTCAAATGCCATAGGTGCCCTTGGATATGTCTCTTTTGTTGATGAGTTTTTGGCACAAATCAACGAAATGCGCCTTAAAGTCGACCATTTGGTGGTACCATCAGGCAGTGCAGGGACCCATGCAGGCATAATCGCGGGGCTTTTCGGCAATAATGTCAGCCTCCCCGTGAACGGCATGAACGTTTCTCGCCCGAAAGATCTACAAGAAGAAATGGTCTATAAACTCGTCTGCAGCATTGCTGAAAAACTAAACTTACCGCCCATTCCAAGGGAGCTGGTAGTCTGTGATGGCGATTTTGTTGGCGAAGGTTACTCCCGTAAAACTGAATCCATGAAGGAAGCAATTTTGATGTTCGCAAGGGAAGAAGGCATCCTCCTTGATCCGGTTTATACAGGCAAGCAGGCCGCAGGGCTAATTGACTATGTCCGAAAGGGTAAGTTTGCCCCCGGCTCAAGGGTGGTTTTCCTTCACACAGGAGGCGATACAGCCCTCTTTGTGTATCAGGATTTTTTGCTTTCCTAAAAAAAACATGCCAAACCTTGAAAAATCGACAAATTTGAAGTAAAATATAGGTAACTATTTTAAGGAGACTTTTGTTGAGAAGGCTTGGCATTATTGCCATAGTACTAATTTTCCTCGCATGCGAAGGCACAGGCAGTCCGGGCAATACAATCGACCCGAATGGCGAGCCCGTGGAAGTTACAGGCATACGGATAAACCAACAAGAAGAGCTTATCATGGCCCTCGATGCAACCCTCGTCCAGATCACAGCCACGGTTTTACCCGTCGATGCAACAAATAGAGGAATTATCTGGGAAGTTTCTGACCCGGACATAATCGAACTGACCGGAACAGGCACCACAAGAACCATCCGCGCCATCGCACTCGGAACCTCGACCCTGACAGTCACCACCGATGACGGAGATTTTGAAGCAAGCACCGAAATAACTGTCGTAAACCCGATCCAAACAACAAGCCTGACCATAACGCCCCAGGACCCCTACGTGTCAACAGCCATACCCGGTGTACTGACAATCGTCACAACGCCCGAAGGCGCACCGAATACCGTCACTTGGTCAAGCAGCAACCCCCTCGTTGCCACCGCAAGCGGTAACCTGATAACAGGGCACTCCGTAGGGACGGCCACTCTGATTGCAACAAGCACAATGACGGCAACCACGATCAACGCGTCCGTCACAGTCAACGTGACAGCCCCGCCTGAGCAGGGCCAGGGTGCAGTTACCCGCCTCGCCCTCCTCGGTCTTAACCCCGATGACGGCGAAGAGGAAGCCATCACCTTCTTTGAAGCGAACGCGAACAGGGCGGGAACACGCATCTCGCCCTATCTAATCGGCAATGTCGCCCGCGACTATACGATTAGGCTTACACTGGAAGCGATGCCAAGAGATGCATCGAACCAAAGGGTCAAGTGGACTGCTCCGGAAAACGGTAATGCGGTCATAGTTGCAAGTGATACGAACCATGAGCAAATAACGATACGGGGCGTGAATGTTGGAAGTGCCGTGTTCATGGTGGAAAGCGAATCGAACCCCGATGTAGTAGTCTATTTCTTTGTCAGGGTGATAGACCCCATACAGGTCCAAGGAGTTGAATTCCTTCCTGCAAGTGCAGACTTTCCTGAATGGAACGACCCCAGCTTGGACGGAAACGGTACATCAGCAGGAAATTACCTGACCCTCGGCCTCGGTGATGCCGAAAGGGCCACGGGTACTTTCTCCGTAAGGCTTTTTTCCGCTGACGGGATACCTTCTAACCTGAACCTTTCAACTTCAATAACGCCGCCCGGCCTCAACTCAAGTGTAAGAGTCGAGCAGTTAAGGTCAAACCAGATGACAGGCATCGTAGACTTCCGTGTAACAGCCCTTACAGGCACAAGAGGCGAGCCTGCGATAATCACCTTCGGCAGCCAGGCGGCACCCGGAGTAACCCCCGGAGTGGCAAACGTAAGGGTCTTACAACCCTTCGGTGACAATAACACCGCAAGCATAGGCCCAGCCGAAAGCCCCGTCGGCACAACCGGCCCGATAATGCTCACAAACGGTGTCCCAAGAGCCATTAGGGCAGGCATAAGCAACTTCTTCCCAATAGATGATGTAGCAAGCTTCCAATGGGATGACACAGGCAGCCACGATGGCAGTCTCACGTTTAACAACCCTAGTGCTAACCCCGTCCAATTAACATTTACAGGCACGGATGCCGATGGTTTAGAGGTAGGACTAACTGTCACAGACTATTTTGGTAATGAATTAACAGCTTTCAATAGCAGTTTTATTTTAGTACAATAAACAGAGAAGGAGACTTTGTATGAAGAAGTTTAGAATTTTCGCACTTATATTGATTTCACTTGCGCTGGTACTTGCCTGCGGTACCGGTACAGGCGGCAGCGGTGCAAACGGCGAAACGCCCCCGAACGGGCAAACGCCTCAACTGCCGGTTGCTGTAAACGGGGTGGACATTGATCGGGCTTCACCGATAAATATTCCTACGAACAGCAGCATATCTATAACTGCAACAGTAAGACCACTTGATGCAACAAATAAGGCTGTAAGTTGGTCCATAGAAAGTGGTGCAAATAGAATTTCTTTTCAAAGCCCGACAACAACCGGCACTACAAACACAATAGTCTCAGGAAACTCTACAGGTGAAGCAACAATAAAAGTAACCACAGCCGATGGCAGCTTTACTGCAGAAAGAGTTGTCAGAGTAATTCCTGCGGTGCCGCCAACCAGTATAACCACAGAACCACCCGCAGGTGGATTACTGCCATTGGTTTTAGGCACTGCAACCGGGCTCGTACGAGTTACCGGCATGTCACCTGAGAACGCAGATTCAAGGGTACGGTTTACAAGCCAAAATGAGAATGTAGTAACAGTGCACGAAGAAACAGGCGTTGTGACAGCGGTAAACTTGGGGCATACAACCATTACGGTAAGAAGTTTCCTTCCTGCTTCTACGGCAACTTCTGTTGTAAATGTACAGGTAACTGCACCTACGGGAGGTGTTCCGCCTGATCATTTGTATGTGTGGCGTGTAGATGATGATGGTGATCTGGTTGCGTTAATAGATGCAAAAACACCTACTGCTGAATTACCATGGAATGATCCTGATAAAGATGGCTCATACGATAAACCATTCAACGTGGGCCCAATCGGTCATGGACAATATATTGATTTAGTTTTTGAAGCATCAGGCCCTTCAGGATCAAACAGAAACTTGGTACCTCATACATGGTCTATTTTTGGTGTTTTAGAGAATATACAACCCACAAGTGTTCGTCTAAGAGGTATTAACAATACAGATGATGTGCAAAAAGACGTAATGTTTAGCATTAGCAGCGCTGTGGATCCCAACATGAGAGTTTTCGTAAAGTTTGATGTTAGCCCTGCAAGCAAGCTAGCTGATTTCAAAGTACTTGAAGCTGAAG